>Ga0255340_1000115_pt1 | contig 134511 bp, 132 predicted proteins | sample wastewater_treat_7_FD_192417 | JGI IMG/M metagenome (GOLD analysis project Ga0255340, IMG submission 192417) | Wastewater microbial communities from Lulu Island WWTP, Vancouver, Canada - plant10 | ecosystem: Engineered > WWTP > Wastewater > Unclassified | place: Canada: Vancouver, British...
TGAGGCTGCGGTGCAGGCTGAGGTGCCGGCTGAGGCTGCGGTGCAGGCTGAGGTGCCGGCTGAGGCTGCGGTGCAGGCTGCGGAGCGGGCTGAGGCTGCGGTGCAGGCCGAGGTGCCTGCTGAGGCTGCGGTGCAGGCTGAGGTGCCGGCTGGGGCTGCTGCTGAGTCTGCTTAGTCTGCTGCGGAGCGGACTGATACATTTTGTTTACGAATATCTCAGCCAGCTTGCGGCGACTTATCGCAAGATCAGCATCCTTTGCAGACGGATCAAGTCCGACCTCGATTGAATAGGAAAGACCGTTCTTCCAGAGAGATGTCTCGTTGACGTCGCAGATCGGAAGATCTGTCCGGATCAGGTCCAGCACTCCGTTTTTCATCTCGGGTGCGTCAACCTTGCTTGTGGGGAAAACGAAATGAATAGTGGCCCAGTTTTTGAGGCTTTTAGGAACCTCAAGTCTGACCTCGATGAAGTTAGCGCTTGCAGGAAGCGCTGTGCCAATGGTTCCGTTTTCGGTCACGAAAACAGATTCTGTGGATCTTCTCTTCAGATTAAAAAACTTAGAATTTGCCATACTTCTTCCTCCTTTGGATGGCTCTGATTGTTTATCCCCGTATTTTTGGTCCGGGGGACGAAATGACCCACTATCGATGTGGGCACTAGGCGTATGATCTCAACAATCCATGCGTCTGGTGCCCATATCGAAAAAGGGTGGCCATACATTAAGTGAGGAAATCTCAACTTAAAATGCTTGTTTGGAAAACTCCCAAACATGCTTATATTTTATCATATATACCAAAAAATGTCAATAGCAATATCAGGGAAGCAAGAAAAAGCCACGCTCGTATAATCAAGCGTGGCTTTTGCAATTCATTACCTGTCGTCTATCGTGTGGCTAACGGTAGTATTATCGCTCATAAGCCATCCACGTATGCGGATGTCATTATTTATGCGATTCGCGAGTTCTTCCTGCTCAGGAGTCTGGCAACGTGAAAGTTTCAGGCCCCATTTATCTGCCTTGAAGTAGCAGAAGCTGTTTTGAATCTCGTCCATGATTGCGGCTTTCGCGCCAGCAGAGATGCCGTATTTGTAAGGGCTCTTGTCGAAAACCCAAACTATTTTAAGCTGGCCGTCTCTGTTAGTGATGTTGCCGTTTTCGTCGAGGTTCCGGTCTGTTCTTACGATTTTTGCACCGTGCGGTTTTGTTTCGAATCGCTGATCGATGTAATCGAGTGTTCCGTATGCCTGCATAGGAGCAGTCATTCTTTCGCGTCCGGACTGGAATTCGAGGCGCTTGAAGCGACGTCCCCAGCGGATTTTGTGGCCGCCGATGTATTCATCCGGTGTTGCTGTCGTGTTCCAGAGATCTGTTACTCCTCCATAGTATGGAATTAACATCTCGTTGAGGCGGAAATTTTTTCTGAAATATTTTGTAACTTTGCCTTTAAAGAAAACGACTATAATGATTGCAATAATAACGATCATAAACTTTAACATACTTAATCCCTCCTTCTTTGGTATGTGGTATAAAGTTTACGCTTATTATTATAGCACGAATGGCGTAAAAAGTCAATCCCCAACAGGGGTGGAGCTTGGAGTTGGAGACAAAAATCCCCAAGCATTTAACTTGGGGATTTGCAATTATTTGGCGTAGGCAAACTTGTTTTTGCCGCGCTTGATGAGGCTTGGTTCGGATACGACTGCGTCTTCGGTGACCTTGACGCCATTGACGGAGATGGCGTTACCGGAAAGAAGTTTACGTGCCTCGCCTTTGCTCGAGGCAAGCTCGGTAGCTACGAGAATATCTACAAGGTTTTGGCCTTTTTCTGTGGTCGGGAAGCTCTCAGAGAGAAGCTTGCGGTCGTTATCGTCGAGAGTAGTGAAGTCCTGATCTTTTGCAAAGAGGAATTCGCTGAGCTTGGCAGCACTGTTAGCAGCTTCTTCGCCATGAACAACGGCGGTAATGCGGCGGCCGAGCTCCTTCTGGCCGTAGCGAGCAGCTGGGTTTTCGTTGTGCTTGGCAAGGATTTCTTCAAGCTCTTCAGGGGTGACGAGAGTGTACATCTTGAAGAAGCGATCAAGATCTTCATCGGACTGGTTGAGCCAGAACTGATAGAAATCGAAAACGGAGGTCTTGGTGCTATCGAGCCAGACAGCGTTGCCTTCAGACTTGCCGAACTTGCGACCGGTAACCTTGTCAATGACGAGAGGGCAGGAGTAGGCATCTGCCTTGGCGTTCTCGAGGCGCTTAATTAGGTGGATACCAGAGGTACAGTTGCCGTACTGGTCGGCACCGCAGAGCTGCAAATCGACATTATGCGTGCGATATAGGTGCAAGAAATCGTAACCCTGGATAAGGGTGTAGCTAAACTCGGCATAAGAGATACCAGAGCCGCCTTCGCCAATACGATTCTGGACGAATTGGCGATCGAGAAGCTGGGTCATGCTGAACGCCTTGCCAATTTCGCGGAGGAATGGCAAGAATTTGACTTCGCTGAACCAATCGTAGTTATCAAGAATTTTGGTATCTTCTGGGGAATGGGTAACTTTTACGATTTGCTTAGCGAGAGCAACCTTATTCTTGGCAATTTCGTCGAGACCCTTGAGGTCGCGCTCGACGGTGTCCTTAGGGTCGCCAATCTGGCCAGTAGCGCCGCCAACAAGATAATAAGGAGTATATCCATGGCGAACAAAACAAGCGCACATCATGAGGGCTGCAAGGTGGCCGATATGCAAAGAATCGGCACTCGGGTCAGTACCCCAATAGAAATTGCGCGGAGCTTTGTCTAGATCGGTAATATCTTCCAGGGTGTTTTCAGCATAGAAACCACGCCACTGGAGCTCTTCGGATAATTTCATTTGTACTCCTTAAATTGATTAACTAATTAATTATACAACAGGGGCGCACAACTTGCAAAATCGCCAAAATAGTTTATTATAGCGGTAGCGTTATTTGGAAAGGACGTGGTCTTTGAAATGTATACAGAAAAAGCATTGCTCGATGGGCTTCGAATGGTGGCAAAGAGTATCGAAAGCGATACCTTAAGATACTGCGATGTGGCGAACGCATATGCTAAGTATGGGATAGCTAGCGTCTACACTTATGAGTATCGTTTTGGCTCTGTTAGGCAGGCAGTCCAGATGGCCGGATTAAAGTGGCACGAGAGTGGCAAGCATACCGGGCGTCGCTACAGTGCAGAGGAGGTCATTGATTGCTTGAGGGCTTTGGATGAGGAATTGGGCGGAAATGGTATTAGCTTTACGGACATTAATGACCAGCGTGAAGTTGATGAAAATTTTCCAACGATTGCAAAGATCCTTTCGCCGTTTAAACACAAGAGCTTGCGTCAGGTAGTCGAGGCTGCAGGGGTGACATATGTATACAGAAAGAAACGAAAGTCCGTCTAGAATGACGGGCTTTTCTTTTGATGAAGCATAGGCGTTATTGACTTTTAAGATATTTTGTGGTATAATTGTACCGTTCAGAAACGCTTATCGTGCTTTACCGCCGATGGCGGTTCTAAGTACATTACAAGCGTTTGAAATCTTACTTTATTCCGAAAGGGGAAGTGCTTTATGGCATATATCGATCCCGAAATCCGCAAACAGATTAAGAAAGAGACCCGTCTTTGGGACCTTACCGACATGATCTGGGCTATCCTGATTGGCTTTGTTGTTGCTCGTTGGGGTGTTGACCTCCTTGCTTATCTCCATGTATTTGACAAAGCAAAGCTCGACACATGGTTTGGTACAGTCAATTTGGTTGGGAGTGCGATTAGCCTCTCTCGTCTTGGTGCATTTATCGTGGCTTTCATTATTACCTTGATCGTCAGATATAACAGAAAGAATAGAGAAGAGTAAAAACGCGCGAATCCCCGCTGTTTAGGCAGCGGGGTTTTCTTGGTTTATAATGAAAATAGCATAAAGGGAATCATTATGAACGAAGAAAATCTTAACCAAGTTCCGCAGCTGGCTAGTCCATCGCCGATGCAGGAGTATAAAGATACATACAGAAACGATAAGGGTAAGAAACATAATAAAGCGCTTGTAATTATTTTGGCGATTTTGTGTCCGCTTGCGGTTTTCGGCATCGCAGTTGGCGTTTTCTTGTCTTCGCAAAATAACAACGAGCCGGACAAGCCGACTCCTGTTGAGCCGGAACCATTCGTAGCAAGCGATGGCGGCACATTTGGCTTGGACTTTTTGAAGCAGGCTTACGCGACCGATTCGGGTAACAATATGGTCGTCAGTCCCTATTCGATGGATGTGGTCTGGCGCTTGGCGCTTGCTGGCGCAAATGGCGAGACGAAGCAGGAAATCTTGAATACGATCGGCGCGCGTTCGGTTAATAATTATCCGCAGCTCAAGACGGCTAATGGTCTATTTATCCGCGATACTTTTGCAGATTATGTGAAGCCGGAGTATATAGCAAGCTTTGAAGGCGATTTGCGTTATGATTCCTTCAGTTCTCCTGACGCAGTTAATAACTGGGTAAACGATAATACTGATGGCATGATTGAGAAGATCCTAGAGGACGCTCCAAGCGAAGAAACGGTCATGATGCTTCTGAATGCCATTGCGATGGACGAAAAATGGAGCGACAAGTTCGACTGTGCTTACACTAGAGGAGAAGAGTTCACGACGACCGATGGTCAAACAAAGACCGTTTCAATGATGAGCGGTCATGCTGACAGGTATTTTAAGACCGAAAAGGCCGAAGGTGTTATCCGTGAGTATGAAGCATATGAAGATGGAAGTGTCTTTGAGTTTGTTGGTATTTTGCCAAATGGCAGCGTTAAAGAATATCTCGAAAACGTGAATTATGACGAGATAAGCGCAATGAACGCGAGTGAAATTGTCGATCGCAGCAAGGAGGCTGATGGAAGCATTAACTCTGTCAGCGTGCTTTTGCCTAGGTTTAGCTTTGATTACACTATGCCGAACGCTACTGAGGTGATTCGTAGTCTTGGTATCAATCAGGCCCTTGATAAATATACGGCAGATTTCTCGAATATGGTCGATTTGACGGGCAGCAGCTACGAGAATTTCTATGTTGGCGAGGTGCTTCAGCGCGCACGCATCGAGATGACCGAAACTGGTACAAAAGCGGCCGCGGTATCCGCAATTATGGGTTATGGGACGTCAGCGATTGATTCGAATGAGTATAACTACTACAATGTTGAGTTCAATAGGCCGTTCGTCTATCTGATTCGCGACAAAGCTTCGCAAGAAATTATCTTTGCGGGCGTTGTCGAAATGCCAGAAGAGTGGTCTGGTTCGACTTGCTCGGAATAGGATTGAGCTGTAAAAAATCTCCCTTGTGCGGGAGATTTTTGCGTTGCGGGGCTTAAATGACACAGTCAATGAATATCGCTCTCTTGCTTGTCTTATGTTTACCCTTCATAACGATGCGGCAGCCGACATAAAGTCCTTTGCCAATCTTCTTCTTGTCAATGTCCTGATAGAAGTAGACTGGGAGTTTTTTCTCTGCGGCGAGTTTGATTACGTCTGCGTAGGAACGGCTGAGATTTGCCTGTGAAGGGAGCAGCGAGTTGCTTTTCTCTGAGGGCTTCGGAGGTGGGGGAGGGGGCGTCGGTGTTGTTGCAGGCTCTGGCGGAGCAGTAGCTTTCATAGCTCTCTCCATACTCTCTGGTATTTTTGCGGTGATGCTTTGTGCTGCATGTGTAAAAGTATCACGACAATCTTCTGGTGCCAGTCTGGCGAGGTCGAAAATGGTTCCTACAATAATACTGATAATGCAGCGATCGGACTCGACGATATAGGTTTTTTCTCCTCTCGTCAGTGCCAGTTCTTCTGGAGAGTAGGCAGTAAACACTTCTTTAAGGGGATCCATGCTAGTTCTGCAGTAGTCTACCGCCTCGTTAATGCTATATTTGTTGAGCACGTCCGATTTGGTTGGTTTAAAGTCTCTGCTTTTGCCGAGCTTGTCTGTAATCAGAGGGACGATTGAAGCGAGTTCGTCCTCGATATTGATCTCAAAATGAGTACAGAGCCAATAGAGGAATACTAACTGCTTACGGTTTTTGAGCTTTGTGTTGTTAGCCATAATATGGCCTCCTTTGCGATATAGAATTCTCGCTTTGCGCGAGTAGTAGAGGTAGAATTTTTTCTTACCGCTGCTACTCGCGCAAAATGCAACGCGTTAAGGTGCAAATATTTGTGTATTATAACATAAGTAGTATAAAATGTCAATGCTTGTTAGGTAATCGGTGAGCCTGGGTGAATAGCTGTGATAAAATAGGGAATATTAGGGCCCGTCGTTCAACGGATAGGACATACCCCCTCTAAGGGTACAATGCTGGTTCGATTCCAGCCGGGCCTACCATTCGAATTAGAATCGCCTATCTGGGCGATTTTTCGTTTTCGCTCGGTCAATAACCGCGCTTCAAACGAAGAACTCACCCATCTAGACGATTCTGAATTCGAATGTCTGTTGTGAGGATCGGGCATGAAAAATCCCCCGAGCATTAGTTGCTTGGGGGATTTATGGTGCCGAGGTTGTGTTTGTGAGCTTATGCACCGATGAGCAGAGCGGATTCAGCGACACTATGCCATTCTCCTTTCTTGGAGAGGTCATTGATGCGGTTGTATCTCTGCCTCCATTCGGTCATGTAGTCTGCGAAGTTCAGCTTTGCGCCGAATGCATTGATGACTTTCTGTACCAGGTTCATGGTCTCGTTGTCGACATCGCTAGGCTTGCAGTAGTGGGAAGATGAAATTTCAAGCTTTCCATTTCTGTGCCTTATGATGATAGCTTCCGGATGCATTCCGCCGGCGCCACAAGTAATGATTTCGATGCTGATGCCACGATCCTTATTACTTGCGATGAAATCAGTGATTTCTTTGTGTCCGCAGCGGCGGCCGTTCGGGTTGCTACCCATCAGCTTTGCGGGGCGGAGGATGAGACATCCGAGCTCTGCGTTCCAGTCTGTTGTGGTGTCGAAGAAGCGCGGCGACCATGAGGTGCCATCTGCTTCGCTCGGTCCATCGTTCCAGTCAACTTTTACGTCGGTTGTTGGGCTAGTTGTCTCGACTGTCGGTTCGGGAGTCAGTTCCTCTGACTCAGGCTTACGGATGAGGTCTAAAAGCTTCTTTAACATAGAAAAAACCCTCTTTCTGAACAAGATTTCCTCGGCTTTAAGGTGCTTCCTAATAAGCTAAGGATTATGCTTGTATTATAGCACAAAAAGGCTAAATTGTCAATGTAGCTAAGGGGTTACGGCCTGTTGGTCGCTATTTGTTGATCGCGATATAGTTGTGCTTTTTGCGCGGGCGATGCTCGCAGTTTGGGTCGTTTGAGATGGTTAGGGTCGCGACGAAGACAGGGAAGGCGCGGCCGAGAATTCCGACCGGGCTGAGAGTTGGCTGAATGCTCTGAATGGCGCCAAGGATAATATTCGGATCTTTGTAGCTCATATGCGCGTTACGCGTGCGGCGAGAGAGAATGTTGTGGCCTGGGCCAAGAATGCCACGGTCGCTCATCCAGATATCGTTAAGTGCTGGCGGGACGACGCCGTTGTGCATGTGCCCAGAAATGAGTGCGTCGAAATCCTTAACAAATGGTTTGACCGCTTTGTCATTTAGGAAGACAGGGGAGTGGCTTAGGAAAAGATTGATCTTGTTTTGGCTGAGATTATGGAGCTCTTTTTCTGGGATTTGCTTGAGGTTATGAATGAGGATGTTTTTGTCTTCCTCTTGCGGGTTAAAGACAGTAGCCTTGCGGCCATGGGCGCTGTCATAGCAATAGTATTCCGAATCTGGCAAGAAGCCGAAAATATTAACCTTACTGTCGTTGTAGTGAGAGTTTTGCAAGACCGTGACGTTCTCGATGCTATTTAGAGTATCGATGAGCTTTTCGGAGCCGACAACGCGCCAGCAACCGCGCTTGTATTCATCGCGGCGATAGTAATCGTGATTGCCGAGCGTAACAATAACCGGTGCGTCAAAGGCAAGGCGCTCAAAGAAGCTTTTTAGGTGTAAAACCTGAGAATCTTTGTCTAGCTCGTCGACGCAGTGGACGATATCACCAAGGAAGAGAATATAGTCTGGCTTTTCCTTCGCGGTAAAATCTAGCACGCTTTGCAAAACGTAGTTTTTGATGTTTGAGCTAAAATGAAGATCGCTTAGTAGAACGAATTTTAGGGGATTTTTCTGATTTTTTTTGTAAAAAGAGTAGCTGGTTTTGTATAGGGCTTTCATCTGTTAGAGACTATATATTATCTTAGTACCAGTTAGGTAATGTTAGGTTGATGTTTTTAAACATATTGGATTTGTTGGTAGTGGATTGAACTTGCCAACCATAGATTGGTTCGAGTGTAGTTATGGTATTCGGTTGGTTGCCGGGATTACAGTAGAACATGTTGGACATATTTGTGACGTTTGAGACGTCCCAATTACGAAGAGGCTCTAGACTTTCGAATTGGCAGTCATCGAAGAACATGCTGGACATATCTGTTGCGGACGATGTGTTCCAGTTGGCAAGTCCGTCTAGTTTACGAAGAGTTTTCATAGAAGAGAAGAGATTTTTGAAGTCTTTGACATTCGAGACGTTCCAGCTTGCTAGTGGGGTAGTATCAGCAAAACCGCTTCCTTGGAATACGTAATGTAGGCTTGTCATGTTTGAAGTGTCGATTCTGGACAACGCGTCGATATTGGTGAGGCTGCGGGTACTTTGGAATGCAGTGTCGAGCGAGGTGAGTTTGCTGAAATTCCAATTTTCCATAAAGTTTAGGTTTGAGACCTTTGTGCTGCTGAACATATTTGAAATGCTTTCCAATCTGCTAGTGTCCCAATCGGCGAGTGGAGAGAAATCTTCCAGGGAGTTGCACCAGGAGAACGTTTCGTTGAATCTCACTACTTTGGATGTATCCCATTCGCTTACACCCTCGATATCGATTAAGCCCTTGAAGCCAATGAATGCGCGATAAGGGGAGTTATTGATGTAGACTTTGCCTGGGCTGGCCGTGTAGTAGTAAAGTGTATCGCCTTCTACCCAGATGTATACTGGGTTTGAGTCTGAATTATAGGTGATAGTATTGGTTGTGTTAGGGACGAAATCTTCCGGTAATTCGGCGCCGCGTTTGAAATGCTTGATCGTTTCGTCGGTGTAGCGGAAAGCCGAGTTGGATGGGTTTTCTGTCGCACCGATCAGCTTCATGGCTTTTTGGTTGAAGTTAGTTTCGTTAGCCCACATGCTGCTTCTAGTCGCTTTGTAGGTTTTGCCATCGGTCGCAGAAGTAACTTTAACGCGCTTCCAGACCGGTCTTACTGTAACGTCATTGTCGTCCATGACGAAGTAATCTTTGCCGACATAGATTAGATCTTCGCCTTCTGGGGCTAGGCCCACAAAATCAACATATCTGCTATAGAGTGTTGCTTTGACGATTGGAACGGCGGTATATGCGAGATATCTGGTTGGTTCTGGTAGGCCTGGTTCGCCTATTACTACGGAGCTGGTTGGATATTTATCGTAAGTTACAGTGCTGAAGCCATGGATATCGACACCTTCGCCAAGCGTTTCGCTGCCAGATTTATTGCCGATGCGGAAATTGCCAGAGATTGGCTCGGAAAGATGATAGCTGCTGGCTTCGGCTCCGATTGCCGAATCTTTGAGTTTAACAGTAATTTGGGCTTTGACGGAGCTGCCACTTTCTGCGCCTGCTAGATCCCATTCGACTAAACCATCGTCGTAGTCGATATTGCCAAAGGTAGAGGTGACACCTGTGATTTTGAAATTATTTGTGTCAATAAGATCGGTTATTTTTAGCTCGTCGAAGATGGTTGGGAAATTTTGGGCTCGTTTGATTGCGAAGCCGTATTCGTCCTGGTCTTCCATGCCGTATTTTTCGATAACCTCTTCTTCGTTTGCGAAATATTGACGGTCTGAGTATGCGGCCAAAACGCGGCCTGGATACATTTGATATTGGACTGCTGCAATGTCTACGAATGGATAGTCTCGCTTGAGGTAGTAATAGGCGATGGAGCCGGAATTCTCGCCATAATCTGGAGTAATGGCGGAAACAAGAACGACTATCACGTTGCGGTTCGTTTGGTGTTCGTAGCTTGCAAGGAAGTCTCGGACGCCATTAAAGGCGGCCGCCATATCCGTGTGGCTTTCGGTTTCGATGGAGTTTATTGCATTGCTGATTACTGCGGTGTCATTCGTAAAATCGGAAAGAAGCTCAGTTTTGGTGTTGAATGTCATGACGGCGGCGCGATTGTTGCCTGATTCCATGAGGTTCATTAATGCGCCATTGAGTTTTTCTTTGGTTAGATCCATAGAATCGGTCATGCCGCGAGAGTTGTTGACTAGATAAAGGACGTCGCTGGCTTTTTGGTTCTTTTCGATATCGGATTTTAGGCGGATGGTGGTTCTTGCGGTTGCATAGTCAATCCATCGAGTTTCGCTCGTGACTTCATAGACGCCGGTAATACTTTGGCCGCCATCTGAGTAAGTGTTCATGGCTTTGGAAATATAGATAATTGAGGCTGACCCGCCCATAATAATCGCGACTGCGATGAGGGCTCGTTTTGCACGCGTGTTAATGCGGCGTCCGCCGGTTAGCTTTTGGATAACGATAATTACGGTACAACAAGCCGAAGCGGTGGCAGCGAAAATAAAGATAGCGTCGCCAGTGTTGGTATTGTTTGGCAAGGTTTCGTCTGCAACTTTGAAATCTATAGAGACACGATAGTCTCTATTATCTAGGGCGTAATTGTCGCGCCCAGTTGCGGAGATTAGATCAACGGTATTGGTTATTGTGCCACTATCGTTGCTTTGCAAAGGGTATTCCGCATTGAGTGTGATTGTTGCGCCACTTGGAAGATTGTCGATTAGTGCAAATTCAGATTCGGCTTCGTAACCTTCGCCGCTGACAAATATAGCTCCATCAAGCAATTCCTTGACGAGAACATTGGTTAAATCATATTCGGCAGTATTTTTGACCGTTATTTTGAACTTGGCGGTCTCATCTTTTTCAAAGGTGTCGCTATCTCCAGAAAGTCCAATTTTTAGTTCTGGGGCAAATACGCCATCGACTTGGCGCCAGCGACCTTTAATCGTGATGTCTTGTTCTGGCATACGGAAACCCTCATCGATGTACCAGCCGGTAAAGAGGTAGTCGTTTGCGGTTGGATCGGACGGAGTATTGATTATGTCGCCTGGTTGGTATTGCTGAGGCTCTGGTAGGAGTTCATTTGCATTTGGGGGCAAAATATCTCCATCAAATTCGTAAGTGACAGTAAACTTTATATCGTCAAAATTGCCACGCAAAGTAACATCGCGGCTCGGCATGTCGAACGCAGAATCGTCAGTGCTAAGGTCGACATCGTCGCTCGTCCAGCCATCAAAAGAGTATAATGCTGAGCGTATACTGTCCGCGGTCTTGTCTACGGGGACAGTTTGGCCGGCTGTATATTTACGGTCGCTTGGTGCCATATACCATGCTGGAGCATTGTCTACTTCATAATGAACCGTGTATTTGTCTGGCAAGACTTCCGTTTCGCCTTCTTGATACTCTTCAAAGACGCCATAGATATATGTAGTTGCTTGGGTTAGCTTAACTTTGCGATCTTCGGTGATTGGGTTCGAATCATTCTTTGTCGTCCAGTGGAACTTGTAACCTTCGTAAACTTGGTCTGGTGCGACATCGACAATTTGGTCTTGTGCTCCGATTGTTGGGGAAGGGAGATTTTTGAGAGAAACATCGCTTGGAACAGTAGCTGTGTCGTACTGGTAGCGTAGATAGTAATTTCTAGGCGCCGATTCGTATTCGCCATACATCTGAATGTCGATTAAGTCGCCATACTCAAGGCCTGAATCGGTGCGGAATTGGATGTTATTAATGAAGTCGCGGCGAGTTTCGATTTCTTCGGTATCTGGGTCATCAACTGAACTTGGTGCTTTAAAAACGACGCCTACGTCAATTCGGCAGCCAGCCTGTAAGCCCTTGATTGTATATTTAATTTGGCGTGTTGAAGGGTAGTAATGAATGCCGTGGTAGTAATATTCGCTATGATCGGTATTCCAGGTTCCTTCTGAGATTGAGGCTTCTTTTGTGTCGTCGACCAATATGCCGCCGCACGCTATGGAGTTATTGTTTTGCTGAAAGCCGCCGAACGTGCCGTCTGCGCTTGGTACGAAGCCTTTAAATTCTAGGCCTTCTGGAAAGACATCTGTGACCTCGAGGTTGCGTTCGATGATGTTTGTTACTGGATTTCTAGAAGTTGGAGCTTCGACTTTGTTTGAGTTGACGCCACTGTTTGTTGCTCTGATGTAATATGCGCGTTCGTCATTTATTGCTACGCGCATAGTAGTAATCGATGGGGTGTATTCTGCCCAGCTATAATTACCTGATACAAAAACCACAGCAAATAGTGCTATGGCTGCCCAAAAAATCTTTGATTTCATATAGTCTCCCCAAATCTCTGTTTTTGGATTTATGTTTTATCCCAATCTCTCTTTGTTTTAAGCATAAGCATAAATGAATAAAAAATCAAGAGGCTGTTTTTGGTTTGTAACCATAATTAGGCACTAAATATGGTGGTGCGTGCAAGTATTATGCCACTAAATATGGAATGTCAATGCTTGTGCTTGGCTCAAAAATAACTTATTCTAAATATGTAATGAATAGGATGGGCAGTTAAAGGAGGAGCCCAGAGATGAAAACAAAAACTAAATACATCTTCGTGACCGGCGGCGTTATTTCTGGCGTTGGTAAAGGTATTATGGCGGCTAGCATGGGCGCGATTCTGAAGGCTAAAGGACTCAAAGTCTCTATTCAGAAATGCGACCCTTATTTTAATGTTGATGCTGGCCTATTGAATCCGCGCGAACATGGTGAATGCTATGTGACGCAGGATGGTGCAGAGACTGATTTGGATCTTGGTCATTACGAGCGTTTCTTGGATGAGGAAATGACTGGAAACTCGATTTGGACTTCGGGCAAGCTCTATAAGAAGTTGATTGATGCTGAGCGCGCCGGTGAGTTTGGTGGTAAGACGGTTCAGCTCGTGCCGCATGTGACTAGCCTTGTACAACAGACCTTCCTAGACAATGCTAAGCATTTTGACTCCGATGTTCATATTGTCGAGATCGGCGGTACAGTTGGTGATATTGAAGGTTTGCATTTCATCGAAGCAATTCGCGAGTTCCCAACTAAGGTTGGTCGCGAGAATTGTTTGTTTGTGCATGTCTGTTATGTGCCTTGGCTCTCGACCAGTGAAGAGTTCAAGACTAAGCCGGCTCAGAATTCTTTGCGCGATTTGCGCCAGTTTGGCATTATTCCTGACATGGTTGTAGCACGTATGGACGTTGATCGTGTTGTGAAGGCTCCTCAAATTGTTTCTAAGCTCGCAACTTTCTGTGGTGTGCGCGATGACGCTGTTGTCTTGATGCCGGATGCACGCAGTGTCTACGAAGTTCCGCTAAACGCGGTTAAGGGTGGCGTTTTGGCTCCGCTTGAACGATTCGTTGATCATGGTGATCCTGATATGAGTCAGTGGGAAGATTTGGTCGAGCGTATTGAATCTAATCCTAAGGAAGAAGTTAAGATTGGCTTGGTTGCGAAGTATGTTGATAATACCGATACCTATCTATCTGTGACCGAGGCTTTGAAGGCGGCGGCCTGGAAGGTCGGCGTGAAGCTTAAGACAGTTTGGATTAATGCTGAAGAGGCGACCGATAAAGATTTCGAAGGCGTTGATGGTATTGTTGTGCCTGGCGGCTTTGGCGTGCGCGGTGTTGAAGGCAAGATTAAGGCAGCGACTTACTGTCTGAAGAATAACAAGCCATATCTTGGTCTTTGTCTCGGTATGCAGGTCGCGGTAATTGCAGCTGCGCGTCTTGGTGGCGTTAAGAAGGCGAACTCTGAGGAGTTTGGTGCTGAGGCTGGCGAAAATGTGGTTTATATCATGGAGGGACAGCAGGGCAAGGAAAGCACTGGCGGTACGATGCGCCTTGGTAATTATCCGGCCAAGCTCAAGAAGGGTTCGAAGTTGGCTGAAATTTATGGTTCGACCGACGTCATTGAGCGTCATCGCCATCGCTATGAGGTCAATCAGGAATTCTTGAAAGAGATTGAAGCGGGCGGTTTGACGGTTTCTGGCACGAGCCCAGATGGCTCTTTGGTTGAGTTCGTTGAGGCGCCAAAGTGTGATTACTTTGTGGCAACTCAGGGTCATCCAGAGTACAGAAGCAGGCCATATCGCGCGCATCCAATGTTTGAAGGTTTGCTCCGCGCAGCTAAGAAGAAATAGTTATAGAAGGCAAAGAAAAAGGACGGCAAGTTGCCGTCCAGACGCAAAAGGACCGTCTCAAATCAGTGTTTCGTGTGTAGAACAATTGAAAGGAGACAACAAAACTGTGTGTTACTTCGAGTATTAATTGTCCAGATCTCGAAGACAACCAGTTCATAGTAGCATGGGGGCTTGTATTTTGCAAGAAGTTCTAACTTGTATCTGTAAAATATGTTAAAATAGTAGGTATTATGGATAAATTAAAGACGCAGATTAGAGATATTATTAAATCTCTGTACGACATTGATGATGTTGATGTCGAGTTTTCAGAGGTCCCTGCGGATATCGCTGGGGATTATTCTACGAATGTAGCGATGCGTTTGGCAAAGCGTGTCGGAAAGAATCCGCGTCAGGTCGCCGAGGAAATTATTGCGCAGCTTGGTGACGAATTTGTCTTTTCTATTGCTGGCCCTGGCTTTATTAATATCGAGATCTCTGCAAAGAAATTGCAGGAGAAGCTTGCGGCCGAGTTTAGCGAAAACTATGGTAGTAATAATTCTGGCGAGGGCAAGGTTGCGCTCGTGGAATTTCCAAGCACAAATATGGCTAAGCCTTATTCGGTCGGACATTTGCGTCCAGGCACCCAAGGCTGGGCAACTAAGAAGTTGCTTGAGGCTAATGGTTGGAAGGTGATTACGGATAATCATCTAGGCGACACTGGTACACCGTTTGGTGTTTGGGTGGTTGGTTCCCTTCGTAGCGGCAAGGCAATTGACGATGTGACGATTTACGACCTTGGCCAGATTTATATCGATACCAAGAAGGCTTTGAAGGATGAAGCGGCTGAGGGCAAGCATGAGCTTGCGGACGAGACGCAGGAATGGCTTAAGAAGCACGAGGCTAAGGATCCTCAGGCGGTTGAATATTCTGAAAGGTTTAACAAGATTTCGCTCGATCATATTCATAGCGTCATGAAGCGCATGTCGATTGATACTGACTATGAGCTTGGTGAGAGTTTTTATGCAGAGTCGGGTAAAGAACTTGTTCAGAAGTTTTTGGCTGAAGGTAAGTTTGAGCAGAACGAAGATGGCTCGGTGATTTGTCGCCTCGATGAATTTGGTATTGATGTGCCAATGTTGGTCTTGAAGAGTAATGGTACGGCACTTTATGCAACGACGGACCTTTCCTGTATGTTCTATCGCGCAGAGAACTATAATCCAGATTTAGTTGTTTACTGCGTTGGTGCAGAGCAGAAGTTTTATTTCGAGCAGCTCTTTGCGATGGCAAAGAAGCTTGGCGTTCCTCAGAAGAATGTTCATCTTTGGTTTGGTACGATTGACCAGGTCAACGAAGATGGCAAGCGCGAGAAGATGTCTAGCCGTAAGGGCGTAGTTTTGCTCGAAGAGATGCTTAATGATGCTGAAGCGCGCGTACGCAAGAACTTTGGCGAGAGTAATCTCGATGACGAAGACATTCGCCGTATTGCGACTGGCGCAATTAAGTTTAGCGACTTCATGGCGGATCGTAAGACTGGTATTTTGTATGATCCAAACAAGATTTTTGCTTTGACCGGTTTTTCCGGCCCATTCTGTCAGTATGCCGATGTGCGTCTACGCAGAATTTTGGAAAAGAACAAAGATTTTGCTCGCGTTGATTTTGCCGACTATGACTTTGAAGAAGAAAAGGAGGTCATCAATATTCTCAATCGTTTCCCAGAGTTGGTGAGTGGTATTGTTGAGAGACTTGAGCTACATAAGATTGCTGCTTATTGTTTCGAGCTTGCTCAGGCGCTTAACCGCTATTATGAGAAGACGCCAATTTCGCAGGCAGAGGACAAGGAGCGCTCGGCTCGTCTTTGGATGGTCGAGAAGGCTGACTTCGTGCTCGCGAAGGCGCTCGATTTGCTTGGCGTAGAAATCCCAGAGAAGATGTAAGCATGAGGGCCCGCTCGAAAGAGGGGCTCTTTTTGTTATACTAGAAATATGTACGAAGACTGGAAAGCGATAAAGGAACTCCTTTCGGGTAGCGAAAGAAAAATTGAGATTATTGAGGGCGAAGAAAATACCCGCGCTTCGGTAGTAATTGATTGGGCAAAGATTAAATATGGCACTGATTTGGCCGCAGTTATTATGAACTGCGAGCAGATTGTTGTTGATGACTGGGTGCACGTGCTTGGTCATGGCAAGGGCAATGACGGCCAGACTGTCTTTATTCTTTCGAGTTTACCGGACGGCGATTTTATGAAGAATGGCCTTGTGATTGCGACAGATATTCTCGGCGGCCTGTTTGCTATTTGTAGGGATGAGAAAGATGACGACTATGGCAACATCTTCTATTTGCAGCCTGAATGTCTCGAATGGGAGAATTCTGGTATGCAGTATTCTGAGTTCTTGGTTTGGCTTGCGCATGATGATCTAGATGCATTTTATGCGGATGTGCGCTGGCAGGGCTGGAGAGATATTGCTTCTCGCGTCGGTGTTGATTCGGCCTTGAAGTTTACGCCTGATGTTTGGATGGCGAATTGTGATTTTAGCGCTTCGCCACGACAGATTGTTCCGTTCAAGAAGCAGCTCGATGAAGAGTTGGCGATTTACGTTGAGGACGGCAAGAGCAAGAAGTCGGCAGCGTAGCCGCCCCTGTTGTGCTTGTGTTTTTACGCTAAATATGATATAATAGAAGTATATTTTAAATACTTTTTGAGGAGAGAAAGATGGCCGAGAAGAAGGTTACGAAAGTAAAAGCAAATGATGGTGGCTCCAGTAGCAAGCGCGAAAAAGCTGCAGAGCTAGGTAAGCTTGGTGCAACTAAGCTAAAAGGCGGCGCAAGTGGCTTCATGAAGTTCATTCGTGAACAGAACGTCGTTGGCTTGGCAGTAGGTTTGGTACTTGGTACCGCAGCTGGTGGCCTCGTCAACTCTCTTATCGACAATATCATTATGCCTCCACTAGGCTTCTTGCTTGGTTCGGCTGATGGTCTTAAGGGTCTCGAGTTCAATATGGGCACGACTCCTGCGGGCGAAGAAGCAATTTTGCACTACGGCGTCTTCATTAACGATTTGATCAACTTCATCGTTCTTGCAGCCTGTGTTTATTTGGTTATTAAGCTTTTGAAGCTAGATATCAAGAAATAATGTCGAAGAAAAAAGCGAATTTGCTTTGGGTGGATCTCGAGATGACTGGCCTTTCGCCAGTCGAGGATAGGATTCTCGAGGTTGCCGCGATTGCGACGGATTGGGATTTCAACGAGATTGAAACCTATACCGGCGTCGTGAAGGTTAGCGAGAAGCTAATCGCCGAGCGCATGGTTGGCGATTTCTGGGAGAAGAATCCGGAATCGTACAAGAGCTTGGTTGAGCAGAATAAAGACGGTAAGCCGTGCAAAGAAATTGAGCAGGAGCTGCTTGATTTCGTGAAACGCAACTTTGGCAGAACGATTTATCTTGCCGGTAATTCGATTCATCAGGACAGGAAGTTTATTGAGCGCGAATGGCCTGAGTTGAATGAGAAGTTGCATTATCGCATGCTCGACGTTAGCGCTTGGAAAATTTATTTCGAAAACGCAAAGAATTTTTATGTGACTAAGGCGGAGAATCATCGTGCACTCGATGATATTCGCGGAAGTATTGAGGAGCTAAAATGCTATCTGAAAAAAGTGTCGTAGATTATCTCTTGAAGCTTGAGGGCGTCGAAGAGAAGAACTCTGAGACGAACAAGAATCTCAGGATTTTTATGCATAACGATAAGATTTGTCTTGTCGTCGAGAAGGATACGCAGCCTTTGCGCATCGAAACGCGTTGTGATTTGAAGTTGTCGAAGACTTTGCAGGAGCGCTATGAGAGTGTTATGCAGAGTAGGGCGCTTGGTCGCAATGGTATCGAGATTATCTGTAGCGGTCAGCTAACGGATGATGAAGTGCTAGATTTGATCAGGCACGCTTACGAAATTTCGCAATAAAAAATACGGCTCCGATTGGGGCCGTATTTTTGTGTCTATTCAGATGTGCCGTATTTTTCGTAGACTTGCTGGAAGGTTTTGAGGTTGTTGAGGTTTGTATTGACCTGTTCTTTGAGCGAGTCATTACTGGTGGTCTTAATGATGTCGTCTTCGAGCTGGATTAGGACGGCGAGCTGGTAAGAACATTCGGATGCGAAGGATTGATCGAGGTAGCCATTCATGTAGGCGTCGTCGAGACTTGCAGAGAAGTTAGTGAAATCCGACTCGACTATAGCGTTGCGGTCGGCGCTGAGTGTCCAGACGTCAATGCCTGCGCTCGAAGCGGCGTCGGTGTAGGTGCCGAGGAAGCTTTTTGCGAGCGAGATGAAGCTGGCGGTGTTTGCGCGAAGTTCGGATGAATGAAGATTTTCCTTTTGAAGGAGCATCGGGCTGTCTTCGGCGAGTAGCTTCGTGTAGCGAGCTTGAAGTTCGGCATAGCTGTTATAGCTGACTTTGTTCTGGCTGCTGAAGATGCCAATGATGACGACGAGCATCACGATAAGAACGACTGCGCCAAGGATAAGTTTAATTAGGGCCGGACTAAAGAGAGAAGGGGTCTGGCCTTTCTTGGTTTCCTTGACTGCTATTTGATCAAGATAAGCTTTGTTGTCCATAGGTTTATTATAGCATAAGCAATATTGCGCTCGAGCCGTTTGGCGATAGGGGTTGGGATGGCGCGAATCTCTTAGCGAAGGATATCTTTTAGAGTATAATTGAATTATGGAGGACGCCAAAGAGGAGATTAGAGCACGCTTACCCGTAGAAGACGTTATTGGTCAGTATATGGAATTGAAGCGCGCTGGGCGTAATCTTAAGGGGCATTCGCCGTGGGGGACGGATCGAACGCCGAGTTTTATGGTGTCGCCAGAAAAAGGTATCTGGCACGATTTCTCGAGTAATAAGGGCGGCGACATTTTTACCTTCGTGATGGAGATGGAGGGTCTGACTTTTCGTGAAGCTCTCGAAAAGCTTGCACAGCAGGCTGGCGTCGAATTGAAGCGTTATTCTGGCGGCGATAAGAAACTTGCAGCTCACAAGGCGCGCCTTTATGAGGTGCTTGAACTTGCGGCGAAGTATTATCAGTATTGTTTGACGAAGAATAAGAGCGTTTGTAACTATGTCTTCTATAAGCGCAACATGAATAAGAAAACCGTCGAAACTTTTCGTGTTGGTTATGCGCCAAGCTCGGGTAGGGCGCTTGTTGATTTCTTGACCAAGCGTGGCTTCACAAAGAAAGAGATGGAGGATGCTGGGCTTCTGAATCGCTTTGGCGGCGATTTGTTCAAGGCGCGCATGACAATTCCGTTGATGGATGTTGGCGGGCGTATTATTGGCTTTACGGCGCGTATTTTGACCGATGATAAAAATTCGCCAAAGTATCTCAATACTCCGGAAACGCTTTTGTATAACAAGGGTCGCCATATTTTTGGCTTGAGTCAGGCTAAGGATGCGATTCGTCGTTCGGAATTTGTTGTGGTGGTTGAAGGCAACATGGATGTGATTTCTTCGCATCAAGCTGGCGTTCAGGAAGCGGTTGCGACTGCAGGTACGGCGATGACCGAGAACCACTTGAAGAGTTTTGGTCGCATGACGAATGATATTCGCCTTGCATACGATGGCGACGAGGCAGGCGTGCGTGCTGCTGAGCGCGCTGTGCAAATGGCGTCGAAGTTCGGAATTTACTTGTCCGTGGTTGACGATTACCATGGCTGTAAGGATGCCGATGAGCTGATTCAGAAAGATCCGCAGTTGTGGCATGATGCTGTACGTAAGTGTCGTCCGGCTTTGGAGTGGTTGCTCGAAAAGTATCAGAGTAAATATGATTTGAAGACCGAGAAGGGCTTCCAAGAATATTGCACTGAGGCAAAACGTCTAATTTCGCAGCTCGATGAAAAGGATACGGTTCTTCGCGAGAAGTATGAGCGCATCGTTAGCGAGAGGCTTGGCATTTCTTTGGCGGCGTTCCGTGCTCAGAAAATTGATGTGCCACAGAAAAAGCTAAAGAAACCGAGCGTGGATTTGAGTAAGAGTAGTAATGACGGTCCAAGTCGTGCAGAGAAGTACTTGGCGGCGCTAGTGAAATTTGGCGGCGTCCAGCTCGATGAAGATATTAGTTTCTCTGAGATGAATGATGATGAGCTGAGCCTAGTGTTTGAGGAAGAATTTTCGAGCCATTCGCAGGAAGAGCGCAGAAAAGATGCCGAGAATTTGCTGAAGCGTGTGAAAGTTGAGCAGATCGCCTCGAGGCGTAAGCAGCTGGCGGCCGCGATCGAAGAGGCGGAAGCGAACGGAAATGACGAGGAAGCGCAGCGTCTTTTGATGGAACTGAATAAGCTTTTGAAGAAATAAATATTATTTTAAGAAAAACTTGATTTTGGATTTTTGCTGTGATATTTTTAGGGGGAATGTACTGGTTTTTGGGCTATTTTTTTATTTTATGCCAGCCAGATTGATACATAACGCCTTTCGAACAAAAATCTTGCAAAAACAAAACAAAAGTTAAAGGAAAGATGAAATGGACGAAGACATTAAAGATTTGCGTTATGACGACGATTACTTGGGTGAGCCAAGCCTAGACGACATTGAAGATGAGGAAGATGAGAATCTAGAAATAGATGCTGCTTCCGTAAACTACGATGAAGTTGCGGACGACTCCGTTAAGCTATATCTTCGTGAAATTGGTAAGATTCCACTTCTTAGCCAAGAGGAAGAGTTTGAGCTTGCGCAGAAGGTAATTCACGGCAACGAGAAAGAGAAGAAGCGTGCCAAGGATAAAATGGCTGAATCGAATATGCGTCTTGTTGTTTCGATTGCTAAGCGTTATTCTGGTCGTGGTTTGGATTTTTTGGATTTGATTCAGGAAGGTAACACCGGTCTTCTTCGCGCAGTTGAGAAGTTTGATCCAGATAAGGGCTTCAAGTTTTCGACTTATGCAACCTGGTGGATTCGCCAGGCAATTACGCGTGCAATTGCTGACCAGGCTCGTACAATTCGTATTCCAGTTCACATGGTTGAAACAATTAACAAGGTTCTTCGCGCTCAGCGTCGTTTGACTCAGGAGCTCAACCGTGAGCCTTCGACTGAGGAAATCGCTAAGGCGATGGATATGGATCCAGATAAGATCGAATACGTCATGAAGATTAAGCAGGATATCGCTTCGCTCGACGCTTCCGTTGGCCGCGATGGCGAGGATGATGATTCTTCACTCGGCGATTTTATCGAGGACGAGGATCGCGTTTCACCAGAAGATGCTGCAGCAAATCAGCTTTTGAAAGAGCAGATTGCTTCGATTCTATCGACCTTGACCGACCGCGAGCAGAAGATTATTAAGATGCGCTTCGGTATTGGCGGCGGCAAGAGCCATACGCTCGAAGAAGTCGGTGCAGAGTTCTCGGTCACACGTGAGCGTATTCGCCAGATTGAGGCTAAGGCGCTTGCAAAGCTTCGCAAGAATAAAGACACCAAGAAATTGAAAGAGTATTTGAAATAGAACTCCAATAGGCTCCCGAAAGGGAGCTTATTTTGTTGTGTTTTCAGAAAAACATAAGTATAATAAACTTATGGAAAATAGTGGGCAGGCAAATAATCCTGGAGTGCAGACAACAAATAGTACGGAAATTAACGCAGGGCAGATTCGCATCGAGAGTTTGCTCGAAGAGTGTGTTCGTACTAAAGCAAGCGATTTGCACTTGCAGGTTGGACTACCGCCAATCTTGAGGATTGACGGCGCGCTTCGTCCGATTCCGGGTTACCAGAATCTTGACGAGGTATCTGTTGAGCGTCTCGTTTTTTCGACGCTCGAAGAAGAACAAAAACAAATTCTCTTGAAGGATAAAGAGTTCGACTACTCGTTCTCGTTTGGCGACTTGGGTCGCTTCCGCGTGAACGCCTTCCATGAGAAGGGTAATCTTGCGGGCGCATTCCGCTTGATTCCGAATGAAATTCAGTCGATTGAAGATCTCGGTATGCCGAAGGTCGTTGAATCCTTCGCAGATTTCCCGCGCGGCTTGGTACTCGTGACCGGTCCTACGGGTTCAGGTAAGTCTACGACTCTCGCAGGTTTGGTCGATAAGATTAACCGCGAACGCTCGACTCATATCATTACGATTGAGGACCCTATCGAGTTTATTCATCATTCCATTCGCAGCGTTGTCGTTCAGCGCGAAGTCCACTATGATACTTATTCTTTCTCGGCAGCTCTACGTAGCGCCTTGCGCGAAGACCCTGACGTGGTCTTGATCGGTGAGATGCGCGACCTTGAGACGATTCAGTCTGCTATTACGATCGCAGAAACTGGTCACCTTGTTTTCGCAACGCTTCACACGAACTCTGCAGCACAGAGTATTGACCGTATGATTGACGTCTTCCCGCCACATCAGCAGCCACAGATTCGCTCTCAGCTTGCAAACATCTTGATGGCAATTTGTGCACAGCGCTTGGTTCCAGCAATCAATGGTGGCCGTGTTGTTGCATCTGAGATTATGGTTGCAAACTCCGCAGTTCGCTCAGTTATTCGCGAAGGTAAGACACATCAGCTCGATACGATTATTCAGACTGGTGCAGATCAGGGTATGCAGACAATGGACCGCACGCTTGTTAAGATGATTCAGCAGGGCATTATTACTTACGATAACGCTCGTGAGTATGCAGTCGACTTGCAAGAATTTGAAAGGTTGGCACGCGGATGAGCATGAAACGCTTCAAGTATCAAGTTAAGGAAATTGATACTGGAAAGAAAACTTCTGGTTATATCCAGGCTGAAAGTGAGCACATGGCCGGCAAGATGCTTGTCGACCGTGGCTATGTGCCAATTACTTTGACCGAGGAAGGTTCTGGCTTGATGAGCAAGTTGAACCGCGTTACTTCTCGTGACCGTGTTAACTTCACTCGCCAGTTCGCAACTTTGGTTGGTGCAGGTTTGCCGATTGCTCAGTCTTTGCGCTCGGTTGCAGATCAGACGCAGAGCAAGGCTATGAAGAATGTCATCGAGGAAATCTTGGCTGACGTTGAGGCTGGTCGCAGCTTGAGCCAGGCTTTCGGCAAGCACCCAGATGTCTTCGATAACGTTTATCTTTCTTTGATTAGCGCAGGTGAAGTTTCTGGTACTTTGGACGAGAGCTTGAACCGCATCGCAGCACAGGAAGAGAAGGACGCCAAGATGATGAGTAAGATTCGTGGCGCTTTGACCTATCCTATTATTTGTGTGCTTACGATTATTGGCGTCTTCGTTTACATGATGGTCGCGGTTGTTCCTGAGGTTGAAAAACTTTATGTTGACCTTGGTGGCGAGCTTCCAACTTTGACTAAGGTATTGGTTGCAATCAAGGACTTTATGTTCAACTTCTGGTGGCTAGTGATTTTGGCCGTTGGTATTCTTGTTGCCTTCTTGTCAGTTTGGCGCAAGACAAAATCTGGCATTCGTTTTATGGCAACGTTTAAGCTTAATGTTCCAATCTTTAAGCACTTGTTCCAGATTCTTTATATGTCGCGCCTTTGCCGTGTGTCGCAGATTTTGCTTTCGACCGGTGTTTCGGTGCTCGATACGATGCATATCGCAGGCGACGCAACGAACAACGTCGTGATTAACGACTCTGTTGCTGCGGCATCAAAGCAGGTTCAGGGCGGTGTTTCTTTGAGTAAAGCCTACCTTGATAAGCCTTACATTTTGCCATTGGTTTCCCAGATGGCGGCAATTGGTGAGCAGTCCGGTCAGATGGACGCAATGCTTGGTAAGGCGGCTCAGGTTTACGAAGACGAGTTGGATGAGAAGATTACTGCAATTTCGAACGCAATTGAGCCTATCTTGATGCTCGCAATGGCAGCAATGGCTGGCGTTCTTGTCGGTGGTGTCTTGTTCCCAATTTACACCCTCGTCAACGACATCTCGAACGGTTAGTAGGGAAGTTAATGAAAAAACGCGGTTTTACGATTATCGAAGTAGTTTTGGTTTTGGCGATCGCGGGTTTGATATTCTTGATGGTCTTTATTGCGCTGCCGGCACTTCAGCGTAGTCAGCGCAATACTCGCCGTCGTCAGGATATTTCTAGGATTTCGACCGCTTTTACGCAGTACATGTCCCAGAATAATAAGATTCCTTTTTGGGGCGAAAGGGCAGTTACGGCAGGCGGTGACGAAGTTTTTGTTTCTCGCTATATCGATAGTGAGGTTTCGGAAACTGTGATTCATCCTAGCGGCGATAGGGCTTATTTTGAGTATTTCTGTACTGTAGATGGTGGTTGCGACGAGTTTCGCGATCCGGATGGAAGCTTGTATTCATTTCAGTATGCAGGTATAACTAGGAACGCGGTTGATACGCAGGCTGAAGATACTGGAAACTTTAAGGATCATAAGATTTTTGTAAATATTAAGAGTCGCTGTGGCGGAGATAGTACGATTGAGGAATCTGCCGGCATGAATAGCTTTGCTTTGAGCTACATGCTTGAAGGTGGCGCGATTTATTGTGTAGACAACAGCTAGTTTGTTTAGTCTGTTTCTTTTGTGATAAGATAAGCTTATGCTAATACTGCTAACGGCTTTATTTTTTGTGCTTGGGGCTGCTCTTGGCTCTTTTGCTTGCTGCCAACTTTGGCGCATCAAGAAGAATGATAAGTCGAAGTGGTCACATTGTATGAACTGCAAATATCGTTTGCAGTGGTATGATAATATTCCGGTTTTAAGTTGGCTAATGCTTGGCGGAAAATGCCGCAAGTGTCGCAAGCCGATTGGGGCTCTTGAGATTTTGTCTGAGCTTGGACTGGGCCTATGCTTTAGTCTAGTTTTTCTGTTCTGGCCTTGGCGCGAAGCTGTGATAGCTGGTGATCCGATGGAGATGCTGCTTATCGGCATTTTCTGCTTGCTTTTAACGGCGCTTTGCGTGGCGTTTTTGTATGATGCGAAGTGGAAGGAGCTGCCAATTGTTGCCTTGTTGAGCGAGGTTGCTATTGCTGTTATTTATTTCTTGATTAGAAATGCTTCTACGGATTTTGCGATGCTTTCTGGCACGAAGGAAATCCTGGATTTGCTGCTGGCGCTAATTGTTTTGCCGGGCTTTTACTTTGTTTTATATAAGATTAGCGGCGAGAGATGGGTTGGAGGTGGCGATTATTTGCTCTGTATTCCGATTGCTTTGATTTTGCAGAAGTTTTGGCTTTCGCTATTTTGTTTGTTTGTTTCGAATGTTCTTGGCTGTTTGATTATGGTGCCATTTTTGACTTTGACTAAGAAGAAGGATCGTCAGATTCCGCTTGGGCCGTTCTTAATACTTGGCTTTATTGTGGTTTTCTTGGCGCAAAATTTTATTTTGGAGTTTGTGACTTTCTAAATGCAGTACGTCTCTGAATTAATGTTTGACTTTATCGAGTCGCTCGAGGTGGAGGCGGGGCGCAGCAAGTTTACGGCGCGTAATTACGAGCTTTATTTGACGCGTTTGATTGATTTTGCGGGCGAGGAATTGAAGCCGGCGGATATTGATCAGGAGTGGTTAAGGAAATATCGTTTGTGGCTGAATCGCTATCAGACGCCACAGGGTAAGGGCTTGTCGGTGACGACGCAGGCGTATCATTTGATTGCTTTGCGCGGCTTCTTAAAGTATTTAGCGAAGCGCAATATTAAGTCTTTGGAGCCGGCGCTCGTTGAGCTGCCACGCACGCACCGTCCGCAGGTGACATTTTTGCATGTTGATGAGATTGAGCGAATTTTGGAACAGGTTCCAATTGATACGGAGTCTGGTCTGCGTGATCGTGCAATTTTGGAGTTACTGTTTTCGACGGGTCTTCGCATTTCCGAGTTGGTCTCTTTGAATCGCGATAGCGTAAATTTGGATCGCCGTGAGTTTATGGTTCGCGGTAAAGGGCAGAAGGATAGACCGGTTTTCGTTTCGGAGGCTGCAGCGATTGCAGTGGCAGACTATTTGTCCGAGCGTAAAGATTCTTTGTCTCCGCTTTTCTTGAACAACTCGAAGAATCTGCCAGATGCAGGAACGAGTGGGGATTATCGTCGTTTGACGCCCCGTAGTATTGAACGCATGTTGAATAAATATGTCCGTGCTGCTGGCGTGACAAAGCATGTGACGCCACATACTTTGAGACATTCGTTTGCGACGGATTTGCTGATGAATGGTGCAGATTTGCGTTCGGTTCAGTCGCTACTGGGGCATTCCAATATTGCGACGACCCAGATCTATACGCACGTTACGGATCCGCATTTGAAAGAGATTCACGAGCGTTTTCATACCGATCCGGAATCTTAAGGCGCTTATCCTTGAAGAAGCTCGGCTTTGTGATATATTAACAGAAAAGGAGATTTTTGCATGGCCGAAAAAGCTGAAAAGAAAACAACCGTAAATGCTTATAACGTTGGTTTCACGAAGGAAAATAATCCTGAGGGTATGATTCAGCGAACTTTGATTGTCTTCAAGCCTGATGCAGTTCAGCGTGGTATCGTTGGCGAGATTTTGAGCCGTTTTGAGCGCGTTGGTCTTAAGATTGTTGCTACTAAGATGGTAAACCCAGATAAGGATCATTACTATCATCACTATGAAGAGATTTCGAAGATGGTTTCTCGCCGTGGTCAGAAGGCCTTCGACCTCGTGCTTGATTTCATGATGAAGGGTCCAGTTATCGCTATGGTTCTTGAAGGTGTTGAGGCAATTCCAGTCGTTCGCAAGATGGTCGGTTCAACCGAGCCAATGGCAGCAGATATGGGTACGATTCGCGGCGATTACGCACATGTAAGCTTTGGTTACGCAACCGCACGCGATGAGGGTGTTGCAAACCTTATCCACGCATCTGGCAACCCAGAAGAAGCAGAGCAGGAAGTTTCTTACTGGTTCAAGCCTGAAGAAATCCAGATTTATAAGACTCTTTCCGAGAAGTTCACTCGCTAAAAAGGAAAATAAAAATGCCGCAGTTTGTCTGCGGTATTTTTGCGTGGTGCTGCCGTATGTAATTGACATTTTTTGCGATTTATGATATAATTATCGTCATGCATCGGTAAAACGATGTAAATATACTTTTGGGAGGTTTCCGAAAATGATGGGAAACTTTAGATCTTTTATTTCGAAGGCAAAGGCTGTAGTCGTTGCCACCGCTCTTGTGTTCACAGGCATAGGCGCAACAACAACGCCTACCGTTGTGACCGCAGCAACCCTGAACTCAGACGCATCGAAAGGTGCTATGGAGTTTGCCGCTTATGATTTCGGGGGTTACCTCGGAAAAGTGAACGACAGCTTCATTTCGGGTAATCCTACGAATGCGAAAGAAGTGTTCGAAATCTGTGAGCCCGACGCTAATGTTTCTGGTGAAGGCTGGAAATTTGGCGTTACAGTAGGGAGTTATTGTCTCGACTTTATGGGAGGGATGGTTACTACTGGAGGCTACACTACCGGCGCGACCGTTGATGTGTTCCGTGAAAACGAATCGCTGTTTACTGTGTCGCGAGAGGGAGACCGTATTAATTACGGGTTCAACAATAGTCTCGATTTGACTAGTGTCACAAGCAGTGGCGACGCGATGCCGTTCATCCTGACCGGCTCAGTGAGCTGGGGCGTCGAGACCGTATGCTCGGCAGATGTGGCATTCGCGTGTGCTCTCTATGAGTACTGTGTTGCCGAGGTCGAAGAGGAAGAGAGAATGTCTCAGCAGTCTGATGACGAGTGTATTTCGGCACTGTACGACTTCTTCCGTGATGGAAGCATGTCGGATGATTTCAAGAAGCTTCGAGTTGAAAGCTGCAATGGCATTTCGAACGGCTGGAAATCATTCGCTGACGCAAAGAATCTGATTGCTGGCAGCAACGGCAATAACCGCTGGAAAGCTGGTGTTTGGGAGATTTATGTGTCTGGTCAGGAGCTGACCAATACAGGACTCACGCAGGGCTTTGTTACGGCGACGGATCCCGCTACGGGCTACTTGCTGCGATTCTCATTCACGGAGGACGGTACAATCCTTATGCAGAAAAAGGTGGGCGGAATATATGCCGCCTCATACCATAATGCGTGTGGAATTGAGGATCCTCAGCGTTACGGCGTAATCGACATGGATGGTAAGAAGATTGATTCTGAGCTTATCGCCCTGGCTGCAATGGTGAACAAATACTGCATTGCGGCACCGCGCGGATAAAAATCTGCGCAGCCTTCGAAGCCTTCACGGCTCCGCCCCTCGAAAGAGGGGCGGTTTTTATTGCGTAGAATATTGGCTGGAACGTAAATATGCAACAATAATGAATGTGATAGAATATAAGGAGTTGGCCTGGTAGCTCAATGGATAGAGCAGCTCCGTCCTAAGGAGAAGGTTGTGCGTTCGACTCGCACCCGGGTCACCAATTCGAGTTAGAATCGCGTATCTTGGCAGTTTTTCTCCTCGTTGCTCGATGTATAATCGCGCAAGAGTCGAAGAAACTACCAATCTACACGATTCCATTCTCGAATTTCATTTTCGCCCATGTGGGCATTTTTGTGTCGTGTAGGTGTAATGAAGTGTTGTATTTTTGACATTTTTACCCCTGTTCGCTATCTTAGCGTGCTACAATCGGGTTAAGGGGAGAGCACTTTTGGAGAAAGGGTGATTATGGAATGTACGAAAAGGGCAATTTTGCTTCTGAAAAGTGCGCAGGCATTCTTCGGAAGTATAAGGTCATGATGGAAGAACACAATATCCGTCGTGAGGGCGTGAAGAAGCATGGAATCTGCAACCTGCCTATTTGCAAGTATGATCAAAATGTCCTCGAGCATTCATGTTTGGCCACCTATCTCGGTGGCTCTCTTGAAATGACTTACGAGGAACTCGAGCCGTACTTCGATAAGGATTGGTGGATGATGATGCTGATTCATGATTCCGCCGAGACCAAAACTGGAGACATCGCTGACGATGGTTCTAAGGCTGGTATCGATAAGGATAAGGAAGAATATGGATTCATGTGCAAATTCGTTGATGGATTTATAAAAGAAAGAGCGGAGAATATCCTTTCGATCTTCCGAAAATTCCAGAAAAAGAAAGACATTTACTACATGATCGATAAGATGGAGTGGATTCTCTTTGCAGGGTTCCTGACGCCAACTGAATGTGCTGGCAGCATGGAATTCAAGAGAATGTATTACAAGCTTACCAATCAGGATGAACATGCGATTTCGCTGACTGGAACAATGCGCGTTGTAGATGCGATGGTAGTGCACTTTATGGAGCATACTCATGATATTCCTGGACGCGACATCTTTGTTGGCCTGATCGAAACGATGTATCTCGACATTGATGGAGCTATTCCTGATTTTGTCGGAAAACTGTATTGATAATCTCCCCAACTATCCTCCCCGGCTACGGTCGGGGATTTTTATTGCCAAAAATGATATAATATGGTTATGAATTTCGAAGGACAGCGCAGTGGCGAAGAGGTCTTGTGTGTTTTTCGACGCCACATAATCACCGCCTTTAAAGGTGTGTTTTTCTTTGTCGCGATGGTCGGGATTGGTGTTTTGCCAATGCTGATTTGGCGTGGTGATTCGCGTATGTTTTTAGTTTGGCTGGCGTTCTGTTTGGTTGGCCTTGGCGGCATGGTTTACAGCTATATTTTGTGGTATTTCAGCTTCTATCTATTAACAACCGAGCGTTTGCGCCAGGTGCGCCAAAAGGGTATCTTTAGTCGTTCGATGGTTGATCTGGATTTGGAGAATATCGAGAGTGTGTCCTTTGGAGTTGCGGGACTTTTTGGTACAATGTTTAATTATGGGACGATTTTGGTGCAAACCGCTGCAGGCGATTTAACGCTTAGCATGGTGAGCCATCCAGAATCAGTCTATAACGATTTGCAGAACGCTGCACACGAAGTGGGTAGGGAAATCTAATATGAAAAAATTGAATTTGAAATTAAAGAAGCCTGCAAAAAAGGCAGAGAAAAAGACCGAAGAGTCTAAAGTTGTGACCCAGAAAAATCTCGAGCAGAGCCGCGAGGAGGTTTTGGCTAAGGGCAAAAAGTTTAAATACCCATTTCAGTATTCTAAGCATCGCCTAGTCATTAATACGATTTTGATTAGTATTGCAGCCGTAATCGCCTTGGTGATTGGTGGCTGGTTTGAGCTTTATAAGGCGCAGGATACGGGCAGTATTATGTATCGCTTCACGAAGGTTTTGAATCTTCCGGTAGCCGAGATTGACGGCGTGAAGGTACGTTATAGCGACTATCTTATGATTTATCGCAGTAGTATTAATTCAATCGAGTATCAGCAGGGTAAGCTTGACGATTCTGAGGATTCGAATGCGCTTCGCCGCCACTACAAGCGTGAGGCGATGAACTCCGCCGAGGAATATAGTTATGCCTTGGCGAAGTTGAATGAAGGCGGAATTGCAGTCGAGACTTCCGAGGTTGATGAGCTGGTGCTTTATCATATGCAGATCAATGGCCAGCAACGTAGCGAAGAGGCTTTTGAGGGTATCGTCGAAGATAATTTCGGCCTAAGTATGACAGAGTATCGTCGTTTGTTGACTTTGTCGCTCGCAAAGAAGAAGTACTCCGAGAATTATGATCAGCTCGCAAAGGAAACGCTTGCTAAGGCAGAGAAACTCTTGAAAGAGAATGGTAATGATATGAAGGCGACAGCGGATGCACTTAGCTCGACGAAGATTGTGAGCTACGAGAAGACGGATGGTCTTGTTGATAGCGCAAACCTTGATGGCGGTCGCGCGATTATGGCAAAGACCCTAGGCAACGAAGGCGAGGTTTCTAAGGCTTTCGTTTCGAAGAAGGGCGACAGCTACTATATCGTGAAGTTGACTGGCAAGAAAGATAATAAGGTTAGCTACGAGTCGATTCAGGTTCGCTTTACTGAGTTTAATAAGAAGATTGACGAGATTCGTGAGAATAACGGTGTTAAGGAATATATCGATTTGTCTTTGCCGGACGAGGATGTGACGGCGCCAGAAGAAATGGTTGGACCAACCGAGAATAAAGCAGAATAAAAAGTAGCTCCGTAAAGGGGCTACTTTTTTGTGAATTCATATAAAGCGAGCGCTGTTGCGATGGATAGGTTGAGGCTATCGACATCGTCGCTCTGTGGAATATAGACGGATTTGCAGAGCCTTTCGTATTCTTTCGGAAGTCCCGCTGCTTCATTGCCCATAACGATGGTCCATGGTTCTGATTCGTGCTGAGAGGCTTCTAGAATCGTCTCTGCGGACTTATTGAGCATAAAAGCATAAGTTGTATGATTTTTGTTTTGCGCTGCGTAGGCGGCGAAATCTGGAAAGATATGAATGTTTAGATGGAAGAGGGCGCCCATGCTTGCGCGCACGGTTTTTGGATCGAAGTGATCGACGGCTGGTGGAATAATAGCGATATCTCGGATATTGAAAGCGAGAGCGGTGCGCATGATGGTGCCGAGGTTGCCGGCATCGGAAGGATTGACTAGTAGAAGGTGATTGCTATCAGGGTTGATTTCGGTCTCAGTTTTCTTGAACTCCGCGATTAATAAGCAGGCGTTTTTGGCGCCAAGGACATTAAATGGTTTGCTTGACGTTACGACTGGAATATTTTTAACTTCGGCATCTTTTAGGATTTTGGCAATATCTTCGCCATACTTTTCGGCAGGGCGGAGGAAGATTTGTGTGATGATTTCCGGCTTAGTTTTGAGAAGCTCAAAAACTAGTGTTGCGCCTTCGGCATAAGATGTTTCAGAGCTGTGTTTGTATCTGGCGAATTTCATTAGTTAAAGTATATCATGGTATAATTTTGAAAGTTGCGGGTGTCGTATAACGGCTATTATGTATCCTTCCCAAGGATGAGACTAGGGTTCGACTCCCTATACCCGCACCAAGGAAAATACCCAAGTTTATCTTGGGTATTTTCCTTGGTGTTTATATGACGTTTATGCTAAAATTTGGCTTAAGAGTGTTGTGAGATAAAAACCAAAAAGAAAAACTCATTGGGAGGATTATGTTAAAAGCAGAAAAATCGAGCTTTTTGAGCCGCAGGCTTTTATTTTTGGGCTATTTGATTGCTTTTGCTATTTGTTGTCTTTTTGCGACCGTGATGTTGCCGCAAGATTCGAGCGCTTTGGCGGACAATGAGATGGTTTTTGAGGTAAACTTTCAGAAGTATTCTGGCGGCGCATGGGTTCTTCAGGAATATGATGAACTTCCTATCAGTATGATGTATGTTGAGCATTCACCTGGCGATGCGACGACATTTGAGGAGGCCAAGAAATACAATTATACGATTAATTATTCGAATGGAAACCAATACTCTCGCGGCGTAGAGGAGGGCGGTTTTATTTTTGGCGAAGTAGTGCATTTTTTACGACGCTGATGCAATCTATGCTAACAGCGACTCGCTAACAATTACTTTTCGTGACGTAAATGGCAGCATCCAGTTCTCTCGACCGATCTGGGAGGCTTTTTCGAAAGTCTTCGTGGATGGCAACGAATTGGGCGAAGATATTTTGACGCTTCCTTTTGAGGGTGGAACTACCCATCAGATTACACTTGTATCCCCCGTATCTTATACAGGAACAATAAACTTTGATTCGTTTGACGGTGCTTTTAATAATGAGGACTATAAATATAATTTTAGTTTTGAGCTCATGCGTCAGCACTATACCGGTTGGAATACTGATTTGGACAGTTTCTATTGGACTCTAGAAGGGGACGACACGCGTCATTATAAGGTTGATTCTGAATCTACTACAGACAATTACACTTATCATGTTTCGGTGCCGATTGGGTCTTCGGTTGTACTGCATAACATTCCTGCGAACGTAATGTTTCATCAGGGTGCAAGCATTCCGGTATCTTCGGTTGACCAGAGAGCTTCGTTTTCTAGCGGGGATAATACAAAATGTATTACCTTGAATGGAGTAAATGTTGATCCTGACGCCGAAGGCATGGATAACGATTTGTTCTATGAGTTATTGCGCGGTATTCCTGATGCACGTGTACCTCAGACGGATAGGTATTATATAGATACTAGTGGAACGTTTTACAGCTTTGGACTTGGCGAAGGTTTCGATATGACAGTTTACCTAATGAGAAGTCCAGAGCAGTTTATGTTCCAGAAGGTTTATGATGTCAACGAAAATAATGTTGAGCTTGATAAGCTGCATCATTTTACGGTAGCGCTTTGGGATACGATGGCAAATAAGCCGTTTACGAATAAGGTTGCGTACTATGTCTATGATTCGCTAGAAGATTCAGTAGACGAAGATGAGGATGTTCATTACGTAACGCCGAATAGTGATGGTATTATTGATATTTATATAAAAGCTAATCAGACGGTACGTGTAGGCAGGAGCATTTCTGAGCTTGCTTATGATGTGGCGGGAATTGAATTGCGCCAGTCGACTACGGTTTCGCCTGTAGGATATATGGTTGAGTCGTTTATTCCTGATTCTGGCGAGTTGCCTTATGGTATTCGTTATACTATTTCGGAAGTAGAGGATGGGTATGAAGCGACGTTTGAAGGCGATGCTAAGGATGTCGTGCTTAAGAACGATTTGGCGTATACCTACTACAATAGTCGCAATAGTAGCGGTGAAGTCTTTAGGGAGCAGCTGCTGAGTGCGGGCATAGAAATGCCAGTCTTTTCTAACAAGAGAAAGCCAGCCGGCGAGAGTGTGCCGGAGACGGGCGATAATGTTGCTCGATTTATGTTTGTCTTGGCGGCGTCTATAGTGGTAGCTGGTATTGTCACGAGAGAAGGCCGTAGGGCTAGAATATAACAAAAGGGCTCCTAGAATGGAGCCTTTTTTGGTGCAATAAAAATACTCCCTTTCAGGAGTACCTTCAAAACCTATGTGGCGCGCCCGACCAGAGTCGAACTGGCGATCTCCTCCGTGACAGGGAGGCGTACTAGGCCACTATACCACGGGCGCTTATGTGAAAAGTATACAGGAAAAACATAGATAATGCAAGGGGTTGTCGAGATTTTATCTCTGAACTAGGAATTGAGCTGGTCTTTGATATCCTGAACGCTGATTTCAATATTGGCTCCAGGAAGCGCAGTGCCAGATAGAACGCGCTTCGCTACGATATTTTCGACGGTATTCTGAACAATGCGACGCATTGGGCGGGCGCCAAGTTTCGGATCGTAGCCTTCTTCGACGAGTAGAGCCTTGGCTTCTTCGTCGAGCGAAATTGAAATCTTCTGAGGTTCGAGCGTCTTATTCGTGCCTTTGAGCATGAGGTCGATAATCTTGAGCAGGTTTTCTTTGGAGAGGGGCTCGAAAACGCAAACTTCGTCGAAACGGTTAATGAATTCCGGTTTGAATTCGCCGCTATGAATCAGCTCGTCGCTTAGCTTGTCTTTAATAATATTCATAGATTCGCCGTTATCGATATATTCGCGGATTTTGTCGGCGCCAGCATTGGAGGTACAAATAACAATCGCGTCGCGGAAACTAATTTCGTGGTTGCGGGTGTCGCGGAGGACGCCTTCGTCGAGGAGCTGGAGAAGGGTAGTGAGGACCTTCGAGTGGGCCTTTTCAATTTCATCGAAGAGTACGACTGAGAATGGGCGTTTTGCAATCTGGGCACAGAGGCTATTTTCGTTTTCGGAACCAGCAGCAATTAGGCGGGTGACATCGCTTTCTTGAACATACTCGTTGAGGTCAACGCGTACAATTTCGCTTTCGTCGCGGAAATAGACCTGGCTGATGGCTTTGGCGAGCTCGGTTTTACCGACGCCGGCAGGGCCAAGGAAGAGGAAAGTGCCAATCGGGCGATTCTGGTTGCGAACGCCGGCGGCCGAGCGGCGCAAGGCGTTACTGACGGCTTTGACGGCGCCTTCCTGGTCGATCATGCGCTCGTGAATTTGCTCCTCGAGGTTAAGGAGTTTATTTTTGTCTTCTTTTGTCTGAGTGGACTGCATTTTGACGCCGAAGTTTTGCTCGATTGCGGTCTGGACGGATTTTTGGGTAATGAGGCCATTTTCTGGATAGGCGGCAGCGTAACTCAAAAGTACGACGGCTTGGCCAGGCATGACAAGATCTTGAATATAGCGGCTACCGAGGCGATAGGCTTCTTCGAGTGCCCAGTAGGTAATGATGCATTGGTTGTTCTTGTATTCGATATATGGTGTCTGATCCTGCATGACGGCAATGGTCTCTTTCTTGTTTGCAGGCTCAATATTGATGCGATTGATGTTGCTAGCGAAGACTGGATTCTTGGCGGAAACCTCGAGGAATTGTTGCTTAGTCATAGAAAGGATAATGCGGAGACGGCCAGCATCGAGGATTGGCGTCAAAATATTCGACATGTTAACTGCGCCAGTTTCTTCCTCGAAGAAAAGCTTGGCATTGTCTAGCCAGAGAATGATGTTTTTGGCGCTATAAGCCTCGTTAAAGATTGCGCTAAGGAGGGATTCAAGCTGGCCGCGGCCGTTGGCTACAGAAATGAGAGAGTTGGCGTCAAGCTTGAAGATTTGGCGGAAGCGCAAGTTTTTATCAGTTTTCGCGTCCATGATTTCGTTCGCGAAGGCGCGGACAACGGTTTCGCGGCCACTTCCTTCGTCGCCGATAAGCACCACGCTTTGGTTGCCTCCGCGCGTGAAGATATCGATCATTTGCTTAATATTGTCGTTATGCGAAGCGATATTGACTGACGGAGCGCGACCGCCGGCGTACTGAGCAGAAACATTAATAGAGAAGCGTTCGAGCAAGTTCGAATAGCCGAAATCGAGATCGCGTGCGATGCCGCCAGTGTTGCGATATTCGAGGCTGCCATAGGTAAGCGCGCCAAGATAATTGAACCATTCGAGACCATTTTCGAGTGCTTCTGGGCTGAGTTTGATGGTTTTGAGCGCGTCGTCAATATCTGGTACGAGTTCTAGTGCGGCAACTACGACGGTAGCGCCACTAATTTCGTATAGATTGAGTTTTGTTTTGAGCTCCAAGGCCTTATTGAGAATGTCTTCGAAATTCGAATTGGAGCGTAAGAGGATTAGCTTAACGACGTCTGGGAATAGACCGTAGCGGTTAGAAAGAAAGATGCTGCTTTTGCATTGCAGGGCAGCGTCGACCAGCTCTTTTTCGGAGGCATTTTTAGGAATGCGCATTAAGAGGCCGCGAGAGATTTGATTGACGATACTGTCGTCCTTGCTGCGTGGGAGTTCGACGAGTGCATGTTTGATCCAGTATGGCGGCAGTGCGAGAAGAATTGCGAGGCCTAGCGCAGTCCAGCACCAGCTAGAGTGCAAGGTGAGATAAAGGATTACGGCAGAAACGAGACAGAAAAGTGATAAGAAGTAGAAACCTAGTTTGATGCCTGGGCGATTGAGGGCGCCGCCGAGTCTGGCTTTTTCGGCTCGTGGATGATTGAAATCAAAAGCTTTCATAGAATAACCCCTGAGAGACTAAGAATAAGACCGATGATTGGCGCGATTGGTAGAAGTGGCCAAGCGACAACCGAAATAATAGCGACAGATAGATATAGAATGAAGCAGACGAGACCAGCAATGATAATGAAGGTGCGAGCGAGCGCGCCGACAAAACGGGAAATTGCCTGGTTAAGGAAGGCAGTTAGGGCTCCCTGGAGACCTTTACCATGTTCATTTGCGGAGATTTGGCGGAAGGGGCGGAAAAGAGTTCTAAGCAAATCTGGAATCGAAAAATACTCATTAATGCGGACGCAGTGCTGAATTGTTCGGCGGACAAAGAAAGCCCAGCCATTCGTGTACCACCATAGAAAAAAGTTAGGAATAGCCATAAGTTTATTATATATCATTCAGGATATTTTCTGTTCGGGGAATAACTGTGGTATAATCTTGGAAGACGCCGTTGTAGCTCAGCTGGCAGAGCAGCTCATTCGTAACGAGCAGGTCGCTGGTTCGATCCCAGTCAACGGCTCCATTTCGAGTCTAAATAGCTTTCGCCAAGAAGGCTATTTTTTTATTGTGCGCGAGATTTAGTAATGCGATTATGCTAGAATAGATAATATGCAGAAGAAAAAGAGCAATAAACGCGAAGTTGCACTTACTTTCTTTCTGATTTCTTTGGCTATAATTGCGGCATTGTTCGGGGTTTGGTTTTGTGTTCTTGGCACGAAAGAATTGATCGGTGTTACGGATATCGACGTTAATATCCTGCTGCGCGACCCGTCCGAATATATTGCTGCGAAGCGTGAAGTGGCGATGACTGGTTTACAGGCTTTGATTCCTGGTATCGTTTTGCTTGTAATTGGCGCAGTTGTCTTTTCGATTTTCATGACACGTTTGCTAACTATTCTTCATGAAGGGCGTGCAATTTCGAGAATCGAAAGTCGCCTCGACGCGTTGGAAAAGAAGAGCAAGAAGTAGGATCTCGGCTCTTGGCAAAACGTCCGCTAAGCGTTAGCATAATTGCATAGTAAGTCAAAAATAAAAACAAACAAAACAAAAAGGAACTAAGAGTGGGTTCATATATTTTGTTTGCTGGTGGCTTGCTCGCAAGTGTGGCGTCTGGAGTGTTAGCGCTAGTCTTGCGTCGAGCAGACGGCAAGTAAAGCAGGGGAATCCTCACTAATACTAGTGAGGATTTTTCTTGTTCAATAAGCTAGCGCTACTTTTGCGAGTGAATAAGTTATGGTAAAATTATGGAAGCTATGAAAGAATTGGCGGCCGATTTTAAAGCGATTTTCAAGAAAGATCGCGGCTTATTTATTTGGATGATTATACAATTTGTTCTTAGTTTGCTATTGTTTTTGATTCCGATTTTGCGCTTAAATCCAACCCAGCCAAAGGTGTGGGCGCGCTATTCGGACATTGATAATGGCTATTCGCAGGGCGATTGGTGGTATTTGGTATCGTTTTCGGTGATGGCTTTGACCTTGGGTTTGGGTCATATTTTGCTAAGCGCAAGATTGTTTACTAAGCGCGGCAAGGATTTTGCTCGTTTATTTTTGGGTATCAGCATGATGATTGTGCTGGTTGCGATTCATTTTGTAATTACTTTGCTTGGGGAAGGTTAAAATGGCTAAAGTAGTAGAAATTCCAAGGGGGAAGAGAACTCTTCGCTATCGTTTTTTTGAGATCTTGCCTTTTGTTTTAAGTGTTTCCATGGTGGCGCTTTTGCCGCTTCTGTCATGGATTTCGCCGGTTTTGGGCTCGTTGTATCTTTTGACGATTGTGATTATGAATCTCGTGAAGGCGGTTGGTATTGCTTATCGCATGATTCAGGGGCAGAAGAAGGTTAAGGAAGCGTCAAAAATTGATTGGCGTAAACGTTGCGAGGAAATTGATTCGGCTGATACGCAGGTTGTGATTCCAAATGAAGAGCTTCGTAGTCAGTACGACTTTACTGAGCATCTACATAATTTACAGATGGTTGCCAATAATCCAACAAAGTTCCCAAAGACGACGGACGTTTGGCATGCTGTAATCGTCGCGATGTATGACGAAGATTTTTCTGTTCTCGATCCAACCATTCAGAGTCTTGCAAATACGACTTTTGACAAGAGCCGCATGATTGTGATTATGGCTTACGAGGAACGTGGTGGCCCCGAGGCTGAAGCGACAGTGAAGCGTATTGAAGAGAAATACAAAGATTCGTTTAAGTATTTTGAGCTCGCAAAGCACCCAGCAAATATTCCCGGTGAGGTTGTTGGCAAGGGCGCCAATATTACGAATGCTGGACGTGCGCTTCAGAAACTTGTTGAAGCTAAGAAAATTCCAGTAGAGAATGTTATTGTTACGACACTTGATAGCGATAACAAGCCAGAGAAGTGTTACTTTGATCTTGTGAGCTATGAGTTTGTCGTCCATCCAGAGAGGCAGAACTTGTCTTATCAGCCGGTATCTATCTTTACGAATAATATTTGGGATGCGCCTGCTGTTACGCGCGTGGTTGCAACGACGAACTCTTTCTGGAATTTGATCTGTACGATGCGTCCACATACTCTGAGAAATTTCGCATCGCATTCTCAGCCACTTAAGGCTTTGATTGGTATGAATTTCTGGAGTGTTCGCACGATTGTTGAGGATGGCCATCAGTACTGGCGTAGCCTGTTTTACTTTGAAGGTGATTATGAGGTAATTCCGATTCGCGTGCCGATTTATCAGGACGCGGTTTTGAGTGATACCTTCTTGAAGACCTTGAAGGCTCAGTGGATTCAGCTTCGTCGTTGGGATTATGGCGCAAGCGATGTTGCTTTTGTGGCTGATTATGGCCTATCCAAGAAGCGCAAAGTGCCGATTTTCTCGTTTATTCCTAAGTTCTTCCGTTTGCTTGATGGTCATGTAACCTTGGCTGCGGTTGCGCCTATCGTGATGTTTGGCGGTTGGGTGCCATTGCTATTTAATTTTGAATCGCGTGATTTGTTGTCTCGTAATTTGCCGGTTGTAGTGAGCTATATTCAGACGGTGGCGGCGCTCGGTATTCTTGTGTCGGTTATCTTGTCGCTTAAAATGCTTCCGCCGAAGCCAGCAAATATGAAGGGTAGACCAAAAATTGTCATGGTCTTGCAGTGGATTATATCGCCGATAATTTCCGTTGTCTATTCGTCCTTCTGCGCCTTCTATGCACAAGGAAGATTGGCGTTTGGCAGATATATGGAGAAGTTTGACGTTACGAGAAAAGTTGTAAAAACGCACGACGAAACGCCGGACAAGACATAAGTTTTATTAAGGATCTAATCTGTAAAAGTGGCAAACATTGTACTAATGCTTGTCACTTTTTTTGATTTTCGTATAGAATCCGGAGCAAGCAGACGCAAGTTGCAGGTAAGTAGTAAAGTTGGAGCAATAGCGTCTGCGAATATCAAGTTTAGTTATTGAAAGGAGTTAGATATGTAGCTGGGCTAATATTTTTGATGCGAAAAATAATGTGGAGGTAATATGAAGGGAATAAAAGCAATTATTGCAGGGGCAGGGGCGCTATCCTTGGCGTCTTTCGGGGTGTTTGGCGGAGGTAGTGTCGGTGCTATCTCGGCGGTACGTTTGACAGATAATCCAGACAGTGCGACTTCTGTGACGGTAAAGCATGTAATTACTAATGGCTTGGGTAATATTTCGGGGGATATTACATACAGGTTTGCGCCATGTAGTAATTTTGCTGATCTTTCTACTCCGGCGGGCATAGTGGACGTCATTAGCTTTGATAATGTTGCGGTGAATGAAAATAACGAAGCTGAAGCTTCTGTTACTTTCGATTTGAGCGATTTGACGTTTGGCGCAGCCGGCTCGTATGAGTTCTGCATTAATGAGTTTGGTTCATCGAATCAGGCTATTATTGCGGATACTTATAATCGCTATAGGTTCTTTATTGATGTAATGAACGAGAAAGACGCCGATGGCGAATATACGGGCAATTTGGTAGCGAATCTCTCTCCGTTAGCATTGAATGATGAGACTGGAGAGAAGGGTGAAGCCGTGTTTACTTCTGAGCAGCAGCTTACTCATATCGAGATTGCGCATAAAGTCTTAGGTGATAAGGCGAATTTTGACCAGTACTTCGGCTATAAACTAAGATTCGATTGGGGTAAGTTATTGCCGGCAGATGAAGAGATTCTGATTAGCGGTATTGATGAGTATTATACGGATCCAGATACCGGCGAATTGAAGAAAAACTTAACTTCGATTAAATCAAATGAAACTGGCTACATATATCTAAAGAAGGATCAGGTTGCGATTATTGGTGTCGAGAACGGCAAGAATCGCCTTCCTGCTGACTTAGTTTACGATATTGAAGTCGGTAATCGTACTCAGTTTGAAGCGATGTATTCGAGTAGGTTTAATGACGATACGACGGGATTGACTGCGCTTAGGAATCTCCAGATTGTTTTGGAGCCGGGAGAAGGTGCTAGTGAAGCAGAGATAGCTCGATATAATAGTTCGAATAAGGTTCTCGTCACGCGTACGATGGAGGCTGGTGTTTCGACTGGTGTAGTAACCAAGTTGATGCCGTTTGTGGCTTTGACAATCCTTGGTAGTGCGATTGTTCTGGCGTTTAAGTACTATTCCAATAAGACTCGCAAGAATGGGGCTTAAGTAGGAAATGAAGATAAGGTATCAGAGTATGTTGAAGATTGTCGATGGGATAGATAGCTGTATAAATAATTTATTCAAGCTGCTCCTGTTTCCGATAATCTTAATCGGAGCCTATGCGCTATATGATTTGAGCCAGCTTGAGAGGGGAGCGGTAAAGGCTGCTGGCTTGGCGAAGGAATATGTTAGTACTTCGGATGACTCTGTCGACTTCGAGGCGCTTCTTCGAAAGAATGAGGAGGTAGTCGCTTGGCTTCGAATACCTGATACCAATATCGATTTTCCTGTAATGAGGGCTAGGGACAATAAGTACTATCTATCGCATGATTTCGAGAGGAACTATGCGATAACTGGTGGGGTCTTTTTAGACTATAGGAATGCTGGTGACTTTTCGGACGACTTCTCGGTGATATATGGGCACAGGATGAGTAGCGGCAGAATGTTCTCAGATGTCGGGAAGTTTGAAAACAGGGGCTTTTTCGAGAGTCACCAGCTGGCGGCACTCTATGTGCCGGGGCAAAAGTACGAGATCCGCTTCGTGGCTTTTGCTTCGGTATATGGAGTGCAAGCTGAAATATATGACGTTGGAGCATTTAGTAAGATTGAGGCGGTAAGGAAAGTCTTAGATAATGCGTCAATTGTAATGAGTGGAGAGGGCGGCGCGCATGCAAAATATATATTGCTCTCTACGTGCAGCACGAAAGAGCAGAACAAGCGAGACGTGCTGCTTGGTGTGTTAGTAGAAAAATAGGCTCGATGTTAAAATAATACTAATGTTAATTCACGTCGCTTTATTGGTGGGCGGGCTTATTGTGCTCGTAAAGGCTTCGGATGTTTTTGTCGAGGCTTCTTCGTCATTAGCGATTAAGTTGCGCGTGCCGAAGACATTGGTGGCTCTAACGATTGCTGCATTTGGTACTTGCGCGCCCGAGCTTGCAATCTCCTTTAATTCTATTGCCAGCCAGAATTATGACATGACTTTAGCGAATGTAATTGGCTCCTGCGTCGTGAATATTCTTTTGATTGTTGGTGTAGCAACGATCGTAAATCCGATTAGGGTGCGTTCGAGAGTGATTCATAATGAATTGCCGTTTTTAGTTCTGACTTCTGGTACGTTTTTATTCTTGCTGAATGATTCGATGTTTGGCGGAAAGAATGGTTTGTCTCGGATCGATGCAGGGATTCTTCTTGGTATATTTGTACTGTTTATTATTTATATTATTCTGGCCTACATATATAACCAGCCAAAGAAGCGTGGGCGACCGCCTAAGGCGAAGTATCCGCTTTCGGTATCGATTATCTATATCGTTTTAACTCTGGTTTTGATTGCTGTGGCGAGCGATTTCGTAGTGGATAATGCTGTGAAAGTTGCAAATGAACTGCATATTAGCGAGAAGTTTATTGCGATGACCGTGATCGTGATCGGCACTTCTTTGCCTGAGCTAGTAATGACTGCGACGGCTGCAAAGAAGGGCGAGTTTGAGCTAGCAGTGGGAAATATTATTGGGACGAATATTTTTAATATCTGCATCGTGCTCGGTCTTCCAATTTTGATTTTCGGAGGTTTTGAATCGGGTAGCTTTAATATTGTGGACAGTCTGGCTGTAATGGTGGCGGCCGTGCTGTATTATCTTTGTGGTTTTAGCGGAAAGAAGCTCATACGCAAGGAAGGGTTCTTGATGGTGGCGGTTTTCTTGCTGTATTATGGCTACGTTTTGATTACGCAATAAAATATGACCCCTCGGGCCACTTATATTGCTTGGTGGTTCTCATCTCCTACTTATGAAGTAACAAAAATATGACCCCTCGGGTCACTTTTATTGCTTGGTGGAGTGTAGGAGATTCGAACTCCTGACCTACTGATTGCGAACCAGTCGCTCTACCAACTGAGCTAACACCCCGTAATCTGTTGATTATTGTAGCACATTTGTCGCTATAATAATTACAAAAGAGAGAATAGGGCAGTCCGCGGCCATCTTCATTGACTTTTTGCGCAAAGATGTTATAATTGACACACTGTTCAGTGCGGCTTTTGCTGCATTCTGAAGAGATGTTCGTTTACGCTTGTAGATGCAAGGAGGAATTTGAAGATGGATGACATTGCATGGATGAATGACGAGTTTTTTGATCAGGTTTCGGAGTTTATGAGGATTCAGAGGGAAATTAGAAATACCGACGATTACGATGAAAATGAGCTCTACAGAATTTTCGAGAATGCGTTTGCTGATATCGATAACAGATTTCTGTATGAATCTAAAATGACGCCTGCGCAGTTCTGCTGGAGATTTCTCGAAGAGAAGGCAAACAAGGCTATGGAACGCACTCGCTTTATGCGAGATGGTGGCGCCAGGAAAGTCCTGATTGCAATTAGGGCAGTTGAGGCTAAAGACAATACCCTTTGTCTCGAGTATCACGGTCGTCTTATGCGCGCCTTGAACATAGCTATGGATTATGATAATCTCGGCTACGATCCGGTATTCATGACTGTGGGCTATCGCCTGGGTGATGGAATCGTCAGCGACGCTGCTGCAGATTTCCTGAGAGAGCGTGGCGCAAAGCGTATCGCGCACAAATACGACGTTGGGCCTGGCCTCGGTGAAGACTGGCTGGCTTGCGCCGAATTTGCTGTCGATAAGTTCTATGACGATATTATTATTGTATGCTCTCCTGAGGAATACGCATGCTCTTACTTTTCCTGCGTGCTGAAGAACATTATTCCGAAGCATGAGTTGGTCGCTTACAGAGAGAATGGCGCAAGAACCACTCTCGCCGTAAAAAATTTTACGGAACTCTTCGAAGAGGGCCCACTGGCCACTCATAAAAGAATTGCGGCCGCATTTTATTCCTGACTTTATCCGCGTACAGTTGAGAGAGGGCAACTCAGGCGCGCGCATCGAAACAAGCTATTACTTCAAAAGGCGGTCCGCAAGGGCCGCCTTGATGCGTTTAAGGGGTGCGTGATATAATAAGAAGAAAGGATATTGATATGGCGCGACCAATTACAACTCTCTTCATGCTCGAATCGCTTGATGGCAAAATCAACAGTGGTAACAGCGATGCTTTAGATGTTGACCGTGACTGGAAGATGATCCCTGGCCTCAAGGAAGGCTTGCAGCAGTATTATGACATTGAGCAGACGACCGCTCTTTTCTCTTTGAACACCGGCCGCGTGATGGCAAAAATTGGTGTTAATGAGCGCACGGAAGTGCCGGAGAAGATGGATGTCGTTACTTTTGTAATTATTGATAATGCGCCACATCTAACCGAGCAGGGCGTAGATTATCTTTGTCGTTGGACTGGCCGATTAATTCTTGTAACAACGAATCCTGAGCATCCTGCGCACAAAATGACTGAAAGATACGATAATTTAGTGGTTTTACAGTACGAAACGCTCGATTTGGGCAAGGTTTTGGAGGATGTCCGCGAGAAGTTTGGCGCTGAGGAGTTAACGATTCAATCTGGTGGCAATATGAATGGCCAATTTTTGCGTGACGATTTAATTGACTACGTGAATATTGTAGTGGCGCCAGTTTTGGTTGGTGGCCGCGACACGTCAACGCTGATCGATGGTGACGCAATTTCTTCTCCAGAGCAGCTAGATTTGATTCGTCCAATGAAGCTCCTAGAGTGTAAGGCGCTAAATGACTCTTATGTTCAGCTTAGATATGAGGTAATACATCGTGATTCTATTTAGCGACTTTGATGGTACGCTATTTCGTCGCGGAATCGAGGGGGATTTCGAGACGAATCTCGAGAAAATCAAGCTTTGGCGCAAGCGAGGCAATAAGTTTGCGCTAACGACGGGGCGCGGCCTTGGGAGCATTTTGAATGCTTTTCCTGAGCTTTGGCAGTATGTCGACTATCTGATTTGTGATAATGGCGCGCTTTGCTATAGTCATCACGAGAAGATGTTCGAGCTGACAATTGGCGAAGATATAGAGCAGAGAGTCGTGAGCTACGTGAGGAGCTTGCCGGACAGTAAACGTTTTGATTTTGTGTATTACCGCGAAGATGGCGAGTTTGGTGCGCCGAGCGACAAGGATACGAAGATTCGTATTTGGGCGGTCGATCTCGACATGATGGCGCAAGTCGCACAGAGTTTGCGCACGGAGTTTGAAGGCGAGAATGTAATTTTCTTTGAGGGGCACACCCTGGTTCCGTACAATTCCGGTAGTCAGCCGTTTTTACGTGATTATCATCATGGCGCGATTGATGTGATGGCGGCGGATGCAGGTAAGCAGAATGCGATTTGGCGTGTGCTTGGTGACAATCCTGGTCAAGAAGCGGTAACGGTCGGTGATGGCGGCAATGATATGGATATGCTTGGTGAATTTGACGGCTATATCATGTCGACCGCAAGCGATGCCTTGAAAGCGGAGTTTAGAGAAGATCGCATTACGGATTCTGTGGCGGATTTGATTACAAAACGTCTGGTTTTTGAGGATATTCGCACGAAAATTGGCGAGGATTTCACGAAGAGCAAGCTTACTTATTATACTGATGACTCGACGGATTCGACAGTGTTTAGCATAGATGAGAAGTTTTTAATAAAGATCTCAGACAAGCGAACCGTTAAAGAGCAGGTGGAATTTTTGACGACTAATACGAGCGCGGTTTTTCAGAAGTATCTGTGTTCCGATGAGGAGCTAGAGTATGCTTGTTTGGGTTTTATTGAGGGGAAGCATTACAAAGACGACCCGATTGATGCAAGCTCGGCCGCTCGGCAAATTGCGGATATCGTGAAGAGCTATGCGCCGTACTCTTGCGACAACTATGGCTTCATGAACGATATGAAGCCGACCTGGTATGACTTTTTGCTTGATGAGATAGATTATGCTTCGCGACGAATTCCGGATTTGTCGCAGGATGCTGTGCGCTCTGCGCTTGAGAAGGTGCGTGGTTTTGAGCCGGAGAAACACATGCTACACGGCGACTTTGGCACGCACGATTTCTTGGTTAAAGATGGAGTGATTCGCGTCATTGATCCGATGCCAGTGATTGGCGACAAGCTTTATGATTTCTACTTTGCTATTTTGTCGAATATTGGTATTTTTCCAGAGCTTGGCTTAGATTACATTTTCTCGTTCTTCGACGAATATGAGCGTGATTATAAAGAAGCGTTGCTGACGATTGCGCTATATGTGCGCACGAGTCGTGCGGCGGTTTATGACCGGGCGCATCTTGATAGATATATTGAGCTTTATGCGGAGCGCTAAATGGTAAAAGTTGAGATTCGAAAAGATTTGGAACTTGGCGTTTGGCAGGGGATTGGCGGCGCCATTACTGAGGCGACCGGCTATAACTTCGCCAAGCTCAGCAAAAGGAAGCAGGAGCAGCTGCTCGATGCTTATTATGGCAAGGATGGCCTGGATTACCGTTGGGGCAGGATTAGTATTGGTAGTAACGACTTCTGCCTAAGCCCGTACGAGTATACAAAAAAGCGTGACATGAGCGACTTTTCAATCGAGCGTGACCGGCAGTTTATTCTACCTATGCTTAAAAAAGTTGTTCAGCAAAAACAGATTAGAATCATCGCTGCGCCGTGGTCTCCGCCTAGTTTTATGAAGCTTTCGCGCACAACGAGGCATGGCGGATTTCTGAAGCCTTGGTGCTATGGAAAATACGCAAAATATATCCGTAAGTGGATTGATATCTATGCGAAAGAAGGAGTAAAAATCGACTATCTCTCGCCGCAGAATGAGCCGCACGCGATTCAGAAGTGGGAGTCATGCCTGTTTTCTTATGGTGCGCTCAAAAAGCTATCTTATAAATATTTGGCAGAGGAGCTGAAAGATTACGAGATTCGCTTCTTGCTTTGGGATCATAACAAAAAGAACCTCCCAGAGGTGGCGGACGAGCTATTGAATGGCAAGTTTGTCTCTGGAGATAAGGTGTCTGGCCTCTGTTATCACTGGTACGATGGCACTTGCGAGGATGAAATGTGGCGAGTTCGTCAGGATTACCCGGATATCACGATGATTAGTTCGGAAATGTGCTGCGGTTTTTCGCGTTTTAATGAGAAAAACTGGCAAAATGACGCAAAAATGTACCTTTTTGAGCTGTTTTCGAACATAAATTGCGGAGCGAGCGCCTGGCTGGATTGGAATATGCTGCTCGACTGGAAGGGTGGCCCAAGCTACTGCGATAACAACGTGAAGAGTCCGATTATTCTGAACGAGCAGGGCGATGACTTTATCTTGACGCCAATCTATAAGGCTCTGAAGAAATTTGCGGAGATGTTTCCGGCTGGCAGTAAAGTGGTGCGCTGTGAGAATTCTTCAAAAAACGTTGCCGTGATTGCGCGAAAAACTAAGTCTGGCTACGAGGCTGTTGTTGCGAATGTCTCGAAAGAAGAACGTGAAATTTTGGTCAAAATCGGCGAAAAAGAGCAGAAAATCACCCTAAAACCGGCAGAAATTGACAAGATTAGCTTTTGATTTCGATATTTGCTTGCTTCAAAATGTCAGAATAGACGCTGATATTTGTTAGGTAAGCATCAAAGAAATTGTCGTTCATGACGAAGAATTGATGTTCGGCATGAGTATTCTCAACCTTCCAACGAATCGGCTGATTGTCTTCGATCTGGACGCCAGTAATGAGCATAGCGTGCTGGCTCTGAATGAGCTTGGTTGTAAAACCGGTTTCGTAATCGGCAAGCTTAAGGCCGACTTTCTCGTAGTTATAGAGACGAGTGTCGAGGATATTGATATTTTTGTGCTTAAAAATATCAATACGCGTGCCAATTTTGACTGGCAGGCCAGAGGCGAGCTGCATAATCGCAAGGTGCTTCATGTCGGCTTTTGGTAGGTTTAGATATGGCACTTCGGGGTGGAAAGGGTTATCGCTGTAGCTATCCTCGGTAATCTGAGTCGTGTAATACTTGTGGATTGGATTGCAGCGAACCAGCTGAAACTTATCGAGCTTGAGGCTCAAGAATCCATCACGGAAGCGGGCAGGGGTATAAGCGTGAAGATTAACTCTGTGGCCGTCGCGATTTGTGTATTTGTAATTGAATGAAATTGGAGGTTCGCCCGAAAGCTTGGTAAGGAAGCAGTACATCTCATTTAGTTTCTGCTTTTTGAGTTGATTCAGTTTTTCTTCGGAGAGCTCAGATTTAAGCCTGAAAAGCTCCAAAGCATCCGTGCGAGCTTTTTCGCGCCAGAGTGGTAAGAAATATTTGCGCGAATGATTTGTATTTTTATTCTCGGGCATCGCGCTCTCTGGAACGAGGCCATATTTGTTAACGAGGTTCACGAAGTTAGTAAACGATGCACCCTCAATGAGTGGATCATTAGCATTAAAGATGGTCTTGCGGAGTTTTGCGAGGCTATCTTTTGTTTCGATAACGTAATTGTAGAGATAATTGGTCTTTTCGAGCTTGTCAAAGAAAGTGATGTAATTGGCAGACAAAGCAAAGCGGCGCGGGATAATATTGAGATTCTTGGCGACATTGCCTTCAATGAGATTGAGGCTAGAGAAGCACCAACAGCGGCCAGAGTTATGCTGGTCGTAGAGATGATAGCTTGGGAGCTGAAGATTAAACTTAGCAGGATTCTCGCGCAGGATCTGGCGGTTCAGGACGAAGCGTTCAATGCCGTCTTTGGCAATTTGCTTTTCGGCAGCCTTATTGCGGCCATGTTGGTAGCTTTCGTGGAATTTCTGTAGGTCTGCAGCGCTTATGCTTTTCATAATCTTATGATAGCAGAAAGCAACAAAAAATACCCTTCGGGTATTCTTTCTTGAATTGGTGGGTCGCGAGGGGCTCGAACCCCCGACCTCCTCGGTGTAAACGAGGCGCTCTAGCCAACTGAGCTAGCGACCCATGATTTGTTAAGTCTCTGCGTCTAACGGAGAGATATTATGGATTATAACATAAAAATAGCCCAAGCGAAAGAGTGTGCTTGGGCTAAGGGGGTTAGTGAGATAAAAACTCATTCTTCATTTCGGTAATTAAACCAGAAATGAGAGGATACTTGGGTGCGGGGATGCCTATGCGATCTTCGATGGCGTTAAGCTCGGAGAGCTTCATGCTGGCGAAGTCACAATACGGGGAATCGGGATTACTCATGACCATGTAGTATCCTGCCAGGTAATTGTAATCCTTCGTGAAGCTGTAGTCGCCTTCGCGAGTATTCACTGTGCCACGAATAACGCGGTAAGTGATTTTATAGAGCTCTTCGAGGAGCTCCTTCTTCGGAAGCGGAGCCTTTTCGCTCATCATGATAGGGTAGAGAGCTGCAGCGATTCTATTAAAAGTCGCGCCGCTAAGAGCCCAGTCACAGGCGAATGTTGCATAGGGCCTAGGCATGCCATGATCGCCGCCAATTAAAACGTCGTTATACTTGGCGACTCCCTCGTATAACTTTTCATTATCACTCTTGGCGAGGATTTCAATGAAAGGCTTTAAAGGGGAATCAGGCTCGAGCATAGAAGCGACGAGGTGACGGCAGTTTTCGCTACCGCGAAGATGACACTCTATTTCGTGTCGCGTCAGTTCGAGCAGCTTGAGACCGTTTACGACGCGGTCTGCCGGTATACCGACTACGGATATTCCGTCAGCATTCTTGTCGCGGACATCGATTGCGGTATACTTCTTGTCGACTTCGACCTTCCAGTTATTGATACCATAAGCATCAAGAGCCTTCTTGAAGCAATAGTAAATACCTGTGGCGTCGAATTCAATCGCCTCGAGCTTCTCGCACTCTTCCGGTGTTATGAAGCCATACTTGATTTCCGAATCGTGATCGGAAATGTCGATCTGAAGATCCAGAGCGTCCTTGAGCAGCTGCTCATCAGGATGTCCATAGAGCTTTTCGACGGCTTCGTTTGCTACTGACATGTCATTAGCCAGAATAGAGCTAGCGAGGATTGTTGAGGTGATTGCCTCCTCAAGACGAGTAATCAAGAGATTCTTGATTATGGCATCGTTTTTGCTATCGGGATGCATTTCTGCCTCGATAACGCTCTTGAACCCCTCAAATGTGGGTCTCTGGAGGGCAACACTCGACAGAAGCTCACGATTGTACTGATATGTAGGAATCGTGAAACCTCTTGTAGCTATAGCATTCAGCCACGCCTGCTTTTCGCTGGTGGCATTTACTGCAGTTACGAGTTCTACAGGGTTGATACGTATGAGCTGGCGGGCAATCTCGCCGTAGTTAGGGGCGGTATTGGGATAGCGCATAAGTTTTACCTCTTTTCTAAATGATCTTGCTCGGTTTAGCACGAGCACAAGCTTAACCTACCAGTGTGGCAGATGTGTCTATTATGACACAAAAACGTTGATTTGTCAATCAGAAAAGAAGCCCCGCCGGTTAGGGCGGGGCTTGAAAGGGGGATGTGTTTACAGGTTATTGACGAGCATTTCCGCGACTCCGATATGCGGGAATCTGGGTTCGTCGATGGCGCTGCCAACAATTCGTCTTGCTGCGTTGAAGGTTTTCTCGTCGAACTTCGCATAGTCGAAAAGCGGCGAGTTTTCCTCGAAGAGCTTTGAAGCCACGAGGAATCCTTCGAGGTAGCATCTGTCGGCCTCTCTGGAATAATTGTGCTCGTTTGCCGTGTTGCGGCAACCGCGGAAGATTCGGATTGTTGTCGTCCAGCAGGTTTCCAGCTTGATACCGTACTCCGTGTGGAGACGTTCGGTGATCTTTGCAAAGCTTTCGCCCTTGTTAGCAAGGTCTGCGGCGATGACATACCAAGGCTTGGGTGTACCGGTAATCTTACCGGTACACTTGCGCTCGATAAAGGCATCGCCAATCTTTGCAAAACCTTCCGTCAAGGTTGCATCTCTGTCAGAGACGAGCCTGCAGGCGATTGAGTGCGGGATATCGAAGTAATCTTCGAGCGCAAAGGCACAGTTCATGTTGTGTCTTGCGTGTGCCTCAATCTCGTGTGCAACAAGTTTGAGGGCGGCAATTACGGAGCATTCCTTGTTTGTAGGAATGAAGATCTTACTTTTACCGTCTTCGCTATAGGTTTTGACGGTGACGGCGCTGTAGCTATCGGAGATTTCGACGCTCCAAATGTCATTGAGCTTGTAATCTTCCAATACGGAGCAGAACATAATCTTGAGATCTTCCGCATTCAGCATTGTCTTGCTGGCCTTCTCGGTAGCCTCTTCAGTAAGTCTTCTAGGCATGTTGTCGAGGCTGGGGAAGGTGACGGTTTCTCCTGCGGCAATAGCGTATGCCTTGGCAATAATGTCATCGTTGGTCCTGCCATGGTAATCATGCAGATAACCATTCGTGAGGCCTTCATCGCCCTGAGCAATCGCTATTGCAATTGCGTTAGTGAGGCGCTGCTTGCCAATAAGCTCGACTGCGAGCTCACGAACGAATTCCTCCCGAGCGTTTTTGGGGTTCGGGATGCTGTTCTCGATGCGTTCGAGTTCGAGGATGGCCTTGCGAGCTTCTTCCTCGCGATCGTTGTAGGTGAAAATGGGGTTTGTAAAATGCCCCTTTTCTGCTTCCTGAAGCCAAGCTTCCTTGGCTGTGAGGTGATTACTGGGGGTGACCACCTTCAGAAGGTCGATCGCCTCAACACCGATGATTCGCTGAAGAGTTTTCAGCATTTGAAACACTTCCTTTCAGAATCGTAAAAATACTTTACCCAGGAATAGGGCAACGCTTATATTATACCATATTCTGCAATAAAAAGCAAGTGCGCGTAATGCGTATGGACCAAAAAGACCCCTTAAGCAGCAGGGGTCGTTTTTGGGGTTAAATAATATTTTAGTCATAAGCGTTTTGCTAAATGGACTATTGTATTTTTTATAGGGGTGGCACGCTTGGAATTATCTAGAAAAGATGGTAAAATAAGAAAGTATTATTTAATCAAGAAAGGGCAGCGATGTCAGAAGAATTAGTTATGAAGCAACGTCATTCGCTCAGCCATATTATGGCCGCGGCGATTAAGAATTTGTATTCTGACACAACAACAGTCCGTTTCGGTGTTGGCCCAGCGATTGAAAACGGCTTTTATTATGACGTCGATTTTGGTGACGTTAAAGTTTCCGACGAAGATTTGAAGAAAATCGAGAAGGAAATGCACAAGATTATTAACAAAGATCTTCCGATCGTCTACTCTGAGAAATCTCGTGAGGAGGCTTTGGCTTGGGCAAGCGAAAACAAGCAGAAATACAAGCGTGAGTTGATTGAAGATTTGCCAGAGAACGAGACGATTTCTTACTATACGCTCGGCAACTTTGAAGATCTCTGCAAGGGGCCTCATGTTGAGTCTACTGGTAAGGTTGGTGCTTTCAAGCTAGAGAAGGTTGCAGGTGCCTACTGGCGCGGCGATGAGAAGCGCGAAATGCTTACTCGTATCTACGGTTTGGCTTTCGAAACTCAGGAAGAACTCGATGAATATCTAAAGAAGCAGGAAGAGGCTAAGGCTCGCGATCACCGCAAGCTTGGCAAGGAACTTGATTTGTTCTGCTTCTCAGACCTCGTTGGTTCTGGTTTGCCACTATTTACGCCTCGCGGTACGATTTTGCGTGATATTTTGAATGATTTTGCTCAGAGTTACCGTATTAAGAATGGTTACCAGAAGGTGACGATTCCGCATATTGCTTTGGTTGATCTTTATAAAACTTCTGGTCACTACGAGAAGTTCCCAGAGATGCTACAGTTTACGAGCCAGGAGTCTGGCGATCATCTCGCTTTGAAGCCTGTCAACTGTCCTCATCACTCGCAGATTTTCGCTTCACAGCCACGCTCTTATAAGGAGATGCCAATTAAGTATCTCGAAACGACGATGGTTTACCGCGATGAGCGCAAGGGTGAGCTTGGCGGTTTGAGCCGCGTTCGCTCGATTACTCAGGATGATTCGCATGTCTTCTGTACGGAAGAGCAGATTGGACAGATTTTCGGTGAATTGATTGCTTCTGCGCAGGATTTGTATGAGCGCATTGGCATGAAGCTCAAGCTCCGTCTTAGCTTCCGTGATGATGGCGACGGTTATACCGGTACGACCGAGATGTGGGAGAAGGCCCAGAATGCTATTCAGGCAATGGCTGACGAGCATAAGATTGAGTATTTCATTGGTATCGGTGAAGCAGCAATGTACGGTCCAAAGATGGACTTCATGGCAACGGATGCGCTTGGTCGTGAGTGGCAGGTCGCGACGGTTCAGCTTGATTATGCAACGCCAGCTCGCTTTGGTCTTGAATATGTCGATGCTGATGGCAGCAAGAAGACACCAATCATGGTTCACTGTGCTTTGCTCGGCGCAATTGAGCGCTTTATGAGCGTTTTGATTGAGCATACGGCAGGTTGGTTCCCATTCTGGATGGCGCCAGAGCAGGTTCGTATCTTGGCTTTGAACGATACGGTCGCTGATTATGTCGAGAAGGTCAAGGCTGTCCTCGATGAGACCGAGTTGAATGAGCCGCTTGAACACCGCAAGATTCGCTATACGGTTGATAATCGCAACGAGAGTCTCGGTAAGAAGATTCGCGAAGCAACCAAGATGAAGATTCCTTGCGCTTTGATTGTCGGACCAAAGGACGCTGAAGCAAATGAAGTTTCCGTCCGTTTGCGCGACAAAGAAGAGAAGGTCAAACTCGACGATCTTAAGAATTACCTACTTGGTTTGTAATTCAAGAAAAACACCTCGGAAACGGGGTGTTTTTTTGATTTTAGTAACGAGCATACGAAGCTAGGACGTGTTTATATATCATTGTGCTTATGCTAAAATAAGCAGCGAGAAGGAGAAATAATGGAAAACAATAATATTAATGCGAACACTATTAATACAAGTGTTCCAGTTAATACCACTCCTGCAGCAAATCAGGGTGGTGCAAAGAAAAATACAGGCCTCATTATCTTAACTATTTTGCTTGGTCTAGGTACTGCTGGTTTTGGTACGGCATTCTTCATGGAGCGCAACAAAAGCGGCAATGGCCCTGTAGCCGACAAGTCTGACAATACTTGTGTTGTTACTCAGGATCAGGTTGATAATGCTGAGGAAGGCACAATTGGCGATATCGTCGCTAACTACGATACGGACAAAGAGGTTAAGGACCTTGTCAGCGAGATGATTAAGTATATGGGGGAACGAAGAGATTTGGATATTGTTTCTCCAAACATGATGACTATTGATTCTGGCAGCGTGCCTGTAAAGCTCGATAATGGCGCTCTAACTACTGTTTCTAAGAGCTTTGGCGTTACTGTTACTCCAGTTGATACAGCAAAGGTAAACGCATACAATACTGCTGCTAATGATTTCTTTATTTCTAAGGGTTTCACTAAGAATTCAGAGATTGGTGGCGAGTTTCTATACTACTTCGATAAAGATAATATCCGCTGTGGTGTTACCAGCTCAGGCATTCCATTCAGCGTGAACTGTTCTAATGTTAATTGGATTAGCGACGAACAGGCTGAGTTCGTAACCGCGCTTTATAATGCTTTCGTCGCAAACAATACAGATGTGAATAGCATGAATGTTTATATCGCTAAGAAGAGCGATATCGCAACGAGCACTAGCGGCAAGTATGAGTATATCCGCGCTACGATCGCTTCTGCTAACTCCATTGTTGGTGGCGGCTATGCTTTGTATTATCGCGAGGTTGGTGCTACTGAATGGACCTACGTATTAGGCGGTAATGGCATTCCTAGCTGTTCAGAGTTTGATGAAGCAGCTACTGAAGCATTTACTGGTAGCGGTTTCGCCTGTGGCGACAACGGCGAAATCAAGACTGTTGGCGAATAATTAGCCTGATGTTTTGGAAAACTCCCCAGTTTTGGGGAGTTTTTGCTTGTGCTAAAATAAGCCTATAAGGAATAAACTAAATGGAGGTTCTTGTGGACGGAACAAGTAGTGTAAAGGCAGAGAGCGACGCCTACGAATTAAAGCGTTCAGTTAAAAACAGTATGGGTTTGGTGGTCTTTGCTGTTGTGATGACTGTTGTATCGATTGCGGCGGGTGTCTATATCGTAATCGATAAGATGACGGACCAAAAGCGTATTGACGATGCTATTAGTAAGAATTGTTTGACGCCGGCAGATCCAAGCCAGGCGGTTCCAACGATTGATGATGTGGATAGTGGCAGCGGCAGCAGTGCAGGTATTGCTACGGATACCGTGACGCCAAATGCTAATGATTATATCTATGTTGCTGACTGGGGCGTAAAGGTTAAAAAGCCGAGCGATTACTACATTTGGTATCGCGTGATTCCAGATTCTGGCAGCGCTTATGGTGCTAGATTGCAGATTTCTGCTGGCAAAAAGGACGCTCAGGCTTGGAGAAATTATGGTGATTTCGATAACGGCGGTCAGTTGTTGAATATCCTTCGCACTACTAATGCTGATGAATTTGAGAATACTGCCAGTGGTGCGACTTTGATTGGCCAGGTTGGCGATTACTATTACTACTATAACGGTCCTCAAGCTTGCTCCGGAGCAATGATGGGTGATACGGAAGCCTGCCAGGCAGAGAACGCAGTTTATAACGATATAAAAGCTGTCTTTGGTGACATAAGCAACTGGTCTACATTCTAAATATGGAATTCTCCCCGATCGAGGGGAGATTTTTTATGGCCTTTTGTGAGAGGTCGTTTTTTGTTGACTTAAATACTTAGTTCATTTTTTTGTTATTACATCTGTTATTGTTGTATTTATTACAACAATAGGGCTTGCGCCATAATGAATGTGTTGTAGAAAACACAACGTATTTCAGAACAACTATTGTATACAAAACCTAAAGCGCTTATGGTATAATTATTGATATAGTTTGCCGCAGTGGGAGAGCGGTGAAATAAAAATGGGAGAGATTTATATGAGGATTGGCCATGCTTCTATGCGCAAGAAGTTCAGGCTAGCCGGTGCTGCACTCGCCGGTTGTTTGGGCATTACTTTATTAGCATTTGGTTTTCTTAGGCTTTTTGCCGAACCGCTTGGCGATGATGCGCGTGTTTATGAAAATGATCAATTAACCTATTACATCACGGTTAATAGTGATGGCATTGATCATGAGGGCACTATTTCTTCGGACTCTCAAATCGCAGATGAGGTTAGTGGTGTTACTACGATTACGGATGTGCTTCCGGATGGCCTTACGTTTGAAGGCTTCGTAACCTCTCCTGACGGCACTTTTGGTGCAGTGCAGCGCGATGACAAGACTACGCAGTGTTCCGGCCGCGTGATTGACGATACGAATGAAGAGAGCCTTACTGAGGGCGCTTGGAATGCTGACTCTTCTGAATTTACGTATCATGGCTTGCACTATGACGCGAATACCCGTAAGGTGACTTTCCGCACGAAGGGCATTGGTGCAGGCTGTGAGCTAACCGTTGGTGTTATTACTCGCACTCCAACTCTCCCAGAGAATGTCTTGAGGATGGATTTTTACGACCATGCAAGCTATCTCGACGAATCTCTCTTTGGTAACTCGAATACCGTACACGCCTGGATTCAAAAGTCTGTTATTCCTGGCGAATGGCAATTATCATACCGCTATGACGGCGATGTGCCAGCAAATGCGCCATCTTTGTCTCTGACGACTATCTATGAAGATAAGAACGCGGCGATTGAGGTTGCTGCTGTACCAACGCTAGAAGGCTATACTTTTGACGGTTGGTATTACGACGCAAGTGCATATGATAGAAAGAAGGACGGTAATTCCTTAACCGCTCTTCCTGGCATGAGTATTGAGTTGTATGGCTCATGGACCCCCAACTGGCGAAATTCCAAGTGGTGACCCAGTTAAGTATGACGTTAATTATGAAATTGAAGGCACGAAGCCAGCAAGCTTTAACGTGCCAGCAAAACGCTCATATTATGAAGGCGCAAATGTGGAAGTTGATACTACTGAGAGCGGAGCAAATTTTGATGGTTACGATTTCTCTGGCTGGGATACGGACGATATTAGTCTCGATGATGCGGAATTTGTCATGCCGAGCCGAAATGTTACTTTGCGCGGTAGTTTCGATCGCGAAGCCTATACTGTTTCCTACGCTTTCTTGGGCGATGTAAAGCCAGAGAATGCCGATAGTCTATTGCCTGTAACGACGGAACATTATGCCGGCGACATTATTAATCTAGCGAACGCTGTATCGGCGGAAGGCTATGAATTTTCGGGGTGGATGGCAGATCCAAGCTTTGAGATGCCAGCAAAGGATGTCGTTATTTATGGTGAATGGTCTAGGAATAAGACCGAGTTTACGCCAGGTATTTCGATTAAGATCGTTAATCCAAAGAGTGAGTATTTCAAGAATGATACGGTTCAGTTCGCCGTTACCGTGACGAATGATGAAGCGTTTGATTTGGATAATGTTTGGCTGGAAGAGTTGCTCGAAGGCGCAGTGTTTGTAGCGGGCGATAATTATTCGGTAGAACAGGGCACTTTCGCTAAGATTGATAAACTTTCGGCAAATAGTTCCGTGACGGTCTATGCGGAGTATCTAGTCACGAAGAATATCGAGAAGATTTATACCAACGAAGTAGAATTGATTTCTGCGGATGTTTCTGACGACGGCTACGTTTTGCCAGACGAATGGAATAATAAGGCTTCCGTAGATTTTGCAACTGGTATAACCTCGGATATTCCAGTTGATGAAGATGATGAGGATGCTAAGACGCCATCGACTTATGATGGTTTGGGCAAGATGGTGATTTCGGGTATTGTCCTTGCTGGTGGTCTAAGCTTGTGTATTGTTCTGTCCAGGAAATTCCGTCGCGGTAGAGTTCTTTATGGCTATTATGCCTGCATTATGGCTGTTTCTGGCCTAGTAGTAGTTTTGATGAATGGCGGCTTTAGCTTTGCTGATAATGATACTTTGCGCCCAGATCTAGACATCTATTCATCGAAGCTAAGCTATACTGACGGCGATGCGGGTGCATGGAGAGTACATGAGTCTGCTAGTTGGGTTGGCGTTGGCGAAGCGGTATTGAATATTCGCGTCAATTCAAATAGGATTTCCGATGTACACAATAGAGATGTGATTCTTGTCTTGGATAACAGCAACTGGACGGGTTATGCAATTAACGGTACCGAACCAGATGATGATTCCGATAAGTTGACCATGGATATCATGAAGGATGGCGCATTGGAATTTGCTGAGGGCTTACTAGAAGATGGCGATAGCAGAATCTTTGTAATGCCTACTTGGGGAGAAGCCGCTGGTGATATGACGAGCGATTTGGATGACGTACGTGCGCAATTAAGCACAATTTCGACCGCAAGCAACACTAATTACAGTAGCTATATTGAAACTTACAATAAACTTCTGACTTATCTCGATAGATATCTTGAACGTGATGATATCAGCGATCGCTCGCTAAAGATTGTATATGTTTCTGACGACCACGTTTCCGATAGTAGTGAAATCGCGAAGTATAAGATGATAAAAGCTAAGGTGCCGGACGCAACGGTTGCTGGCATTGGTATTGGTGTTATTGAAATCATGGGCGAGCGCTACGCTAGTATGTCTACGGCCTTTGATTTGGGTGTCGGCAGGTATTGGATGGGTGTTGACGGTAACCTTGCTTCAATCGATTGGTACAACAGGGCGGTAAATGGTCTCGATAATATTTCCGATTGGCATAGTAACCCAAGCAAAGATGGCTATGTTGCAGCTTTAATTAAGGCGATTGATGGCGCTCAGAGCTATGACAAGTTTAATATTGAGACACAGATCAATCTTGAAGATTTTACGATTGAGGGTATTTTCGGCAATGATGGTGATATTACTGTAAACGAAGGTAAGATTACTTGGAAGAACGAAGAGAAGGGCTTTGTGTCCGGCATCAATTACAACATGAATGTTCTCCTGAAGGCTAAGGACGAAACAGTTGCAAAGCATAAGCTATATTCTCTAAATACAAATACGACAATTGAAACTGATGCTAGAGATATCGAAGCGGATAGTGTTTCGGAAAGCCTTGGCGTCGTTTTAATGAATGGCTATGAGCTGAACTTCGACATTAATAACCCAAGCACTTGTTCGCTTGGCGACAATGTCGACGGCAAAATTTACTTGGCATTCCAGAAAATCGATTTAGACGAAAGTGGTGTAAGCTGTGAAGGTTGGAACTTTGATACCTTTAAGAATAATGCCGAAAATGGCCTGATTTATGGAAGCAAGAATGACAAGATGCCCGCGCAAGATATGACGTTGAAGGCAACTTGGCGCAAGGTTGACGCTGAAGTTCATATGGACGGGCAAATTTATTCGGTTGCACCGGCAGTTCTAATGGATGGCCTAAGCTTTAATAAGAAGATTTATCAGATTGCTGGTAGCTCTGATCTTCTATTGAGAGCTGACGCATGTCCAAGCGCATATATGGACGAGGCGCACCGTATTTCCGACGATGACTCTGCGACGAAGATTTATGCATGGCGTAGCGACGTGAGCTCGTATAGCTATATCTACTATCAGGAAGCATCGCAGCCTTATAGCTATTACAGGCCAACCTTCTACTGTTCCGATGCTGAGACGATTGTCATGAACGAGAATTCGAAGGGCTTGTTCGGTAATAGCTTCTATGACGAAATTGATGGTCAAGCCGATTATAGTTACTATTATTACTCGAATTATCGCATGTTCGATGAAAGCGTCGGCGAATGGGATGCGTCAAATGTGAAGAATATGGATCACTTGTTCTATAATAGCCAGCTCGGTCTTGTAGCATTAGGCTCTTTGAATTCTTGGGATACATCAAATGTAGAGAACATGGATCGTTTGCTAAGCAATACATACATAAGTAGCAGCTATGATTACAGCAACGTATTCAAAGACTGGGACGTTTCGAATGTGACTTCGATGAAATATGCTTTCTCGGGCTTGTATGCCCATGTGCTGACCGGTATCGCAGGATGGGACGTTTCGAATGTTAAGGATATGACGGGTATCTTTAGTAGCGACTCTAGCTACAGATCTATGAACTATGATTTATTGGCTGGCTGGGATGTGTCTGGCGTTGAGTCATTTGAGAGAGCATTTTATCAATCCAGTTACTATTCCTATGATAGCGGAAGACACGTAGACTTTAGTGGTATCTCAGGTTGGGATTTAAGTAGCGCTAAGAGCACAAAAAATATGTTCTACGGCCACGAAATTGCTGATATGTCGGCATTCTCGGGCTGGGATATGTCTAATGTTGAAGATGCTTCTGGAATGTTTGATAGTACTAAAGTTTGGACTAGTGGAACTGCAGGTAGCTTGGCTGCTCTTGCTGATTGGGATTTGAGTAGCGCAAAGAATGTGAGTTTTATGTTCAGGGGTTCGAATGCTTCAAGTGTTGCTGGTTTGGCGGGTTGGGGTGACACTACGAAGAATATTGAAGATTTCAGCTGCATGTTCCTCGAAACGAAGCTAACGAGTTTGAATGGTTTGCAGTCTTGGAACACTTCGAGCGCAAAGGATATGAGCTACATGTTTGCTACTGATCGACAGAATAATAGCGTCACGCCTCAGGTTCCACGAGATTTGACTGACTTGAGTGGCGTGAGCGCTTGGAATGTTTCGAATGTCGAAAACATGGAAGGCATGTTCAGAGGTGCTTATCCGGAGGATTTGACCACTCTTGCTAGCTGGAATGTTTCAAAGGTCGAGAACATGTCTTATATGTTCTGCGGTACTAGGTATTCGAAGACTTTGTGGTGTACCGATACTGGAGTTGGCAGGTCTAATAACGGTACGGTCACAATTAAGCCGGCTTATGGCGGTCCAAGATCTTTGTCTGGCCTAGAGAACTGGAATACGGCCAGCCTTAAGAAGATGGATGGTATCTTTGCAGGTGGAGAGCTGACCGACCTAACGCCAATTAGCGGCTGGGATGTTTCGAAAGTCGAGAGTATGAAATTGGCTTTCGCGGGTCTAAACGTTAGTAACTTCAGTGCGCTCAGTGGCTGGACTACGTCGAGTCTCGTGTATATGAATTCTATGCTTCTAGGCAACAAGGCTACAAGTCTCAATGGCTTAGGCACTTGGGACGTCACGAAGGTGACAAACATGGAGAAGGCCTTTATGGATATGACAAGCCTTTCGGATATAACAGCGCTCTCGGGCTGGACCACGAGCTCTTTGACCTACATGGAGAGGATGATGATGGGGCATAAGGCACTTACGAGTCTTTCTGGCCTTGAAGGTTGGGATGTATCAAAGGTTACTAACTTCAACTATGCCTTTGTGGGATATGAGCCGTATAATCCTAACCACAACTCCGTGACAAACTGGGCTACATACGGACAATCGGTTTTGACGGATATTTCAGCGCTTGCAAGTTGGGATACGAGCAGTGCGAACTGGATGGAAGATTTTATTGCGGCAAACCGTCAGCTTTCGGATATCTCTCCGCTTGCTGGGTTTAGAGTACATAATGCTTACGGTTTGTCAGGATTCTTTGAGGGCGATTCGAGCATTACAAATCTGAATGCGCTCGAGCATTGGTACGATGATGCGGATAATAGAACGTCTAATATCTCTGTCGAGTTCAGCTTCACCTTTGCATATATGACGAATCTGACCGATGTCTCTGCGCTAAGCAACTGGACGAGCGAAAAGGTTAGCCCGAGCTACATTACATCCCTAATGCGTAACGACTCACGTGTAACGAGCTTTACGCCATTGAATAATACTTTCTTTAATAAGACATATTCTACTTGGCAGAAGCAAAACGCCTTTGACGGTACGAATGGCACTCGCCCAAGCTGGTACTAAAAAGCGTAGGGATAGTAGAGGCGACCCCCAACGGGGTCGCTTTTTGTTGTAAAATGAAATAATGGATATCTTGAAGGGACTTAATAAAGCGCAACAAGAAGCGGTCGAGACGATGTCTGGGCCAGTTCTGATTTTGGCAGGCGCTGGCAGCGGTAAGACGAAGACTTTGACGCATCGTATTGCAAACTTGATTGCTCATGGTGTGCAGCCGCGTGAGATTCTGGCGCTAACCTTTACGAATAAGGCCGCAAGAGAGATGCGCGAGCGTTTGGCGAAGTTGCTCGACATGGAGAATTCCTTCAGTTTTATGCCTTGGATGGGTACCTTTCACTCGATCTGTGTGAAGATTTTGCGTATCGAAGCAGAGAATGTGGGCTTGGATAAAAATTTTGTTATCTATGATTCTGACGACAGATTGACGCTTATTAAGCATGCGATGAAAGAGCTTAATATTAGCGATAAGAATTTGAAGCCAAAGGCGGTTGAGGCTGCAATCTCGAAAGCAAAGAATGAGGGTAAGGGTGTTGATGAGTACGCCGCAGAGGCGATCTATCCGCAGCAGAAACAGATTGCGGAGGTATATGAGCGCTACGAAGATAAGCGCCTGAAGTCCAACGCCGTCGATTTTGACGATTTGTTGCTCGATGTGGCCAAACTATTTCGCCAGCGTAACGACTTGCGCGAGAAGTGGAGTAATAAATTTAGACATATTCTGATTGACGAGTATCAGGATACAAACCATATTCAGTATTCGCTCGTAAAAATGTTGGTCAACGAGGAGCGCAATATTTGCTGTGTGGGCGATGACTGGCAGTCGATTTATTCTTGGCGTGGTGCGGACTTTACGAATATCTTGAATTTTGAACGCGATTTTCCTGGCGCTAAGGTGATTAAGCTCGAGCAGAATTATCGTTCGACACAGAATATTCTCGATGCGGCCCAAAAGATTATTACGAAAAATACGCAGCGTTCAGATAAGGAGCTCTTTACGGAGCTCGGCGAGGGTGCACCGCTCGATATTCACGCAGCGCGCGATGAGCAGGATGAGGCTAGCTGGGTTGCGCGTCAGATTAAGATTCAGAGTACGACTGGCGGTCGTCCGCTTTCGGATTTCGCGGTGCTTTATCGCACGAATGCGCAGTCGCAGGCTTTTGAAAAAGCTTTTATTGAGCAGAGAATTCCATATAAGTTGGTTGGCGGCGTAAGGTTCTATGATCGTAAGGAAGTGAAGGACATCTTGGCGTATCTTCATTTGATTGTGAGCCCGCACGACGAGGTGTCTTTTACGCGTGTAATTAATGTGCCGGCTCGTGGTATTGGTGCAGTCTCTTTGCAGAGGATTTTGGCGGGCGAGACGGATAATCTTTCGCCGAAGATTCAACGCGCCTACGAGGGCTTCTTGGGCATTTTGCAGGATTTGCGCTTGAAGGCAGCGGCCAATGCTAACCCGGCGGACATTATTGAGACTTTGCTGCAGAGGACGGGCTATCGCGAGTATTTGAATGACGGCGATAAGCTTAAAGCAGAGGAGCGCAATGAGAACTTGACGGTTCTTGTTGGTGAGGCGGGCGCCTACAATAATCTTGATGAATTCTTGGCAGATGCGGCTTTGATGTCTTCGGCAGATGAGGCTGCTGGCGACGACGCTGCGACTCTGATGACTTTGCATGCGGCGAAGGGCCTGGAGTTTCCAGTCGTCTTCTTGGTGGGTATGGAGGAAGGCTTGTTACCGCACGTACGCTCAATGGATGAGTCGGCAGAGGATGTCGAAGAGGAGCGTCGCTTGACTTATGTAGGCATGACGCGCGCAATGCAGAAGTTGTTCTTGACCTATGCGCAGTCTCGTTTCATGTACGGCGGTCGTAGCTATAATTTCCCATCGAGGTTTTTGAGCGATTTGGGTTTTAACCCTTATGGTGCGCAGGGCAGCGAGGGGGATTTTGACGACGATGACGACTTTGGCGAAGACGATACTTACACTGAAGGCTGGGATACGGATCCGTTCCCAGATGATGGCCCAATCTACGAAGGTTAGAAACAGGGGTGAAAAGCTTGTGTTGCTAGGTTTTTTGTGTTAAAATATACGCATATATTAGCTCAGCAAAAGACGTACGTGTCAAAAGTATCGTGCTTTTGCTTTAACCAAAGGAGTGTTCATGCGAGAATACGAATTAACCGTACTCGTGCATCCAGATTTGGAAATGCATCTTGAGACGGCAACCGACAAGGTCAAGGCTTTGATCGAGGCTAACGGCGGTAAGATTACCAAGGAAGCCAACGAAGGAAAGAAGCGCCTTGCTTACAGCATTAAGGGTCAGGACTTTGCGGTTTATTACTATTACGAATTGGAACTTCCTGCAGCTGCACCAGCAAAGATTTCTTCCGTCCTCAACATTACGGACGAAGCTATCCGCTACTTGCTAGTCGCTAAGGATCCACGTCGTGAGAAGATGGCTGCAAAACGCCAGGAGCGCAAAGCTCAAGAAGAAACTAAAGAGGAGGAATAATACAAAATGGCGCGGGGATTTAGTAAGGTGATTATCATGGGTAACCTAACGAGAGATCCAGAACTACGTAGCACTCCAAGTGGTACTCAGGTCTGTAGCTTCTCGGTGGCAGTTAACCGTGTTTATAATGGCAACGAACAAGTTTCATACTTTGATTGCTCGGCTTGGGGGAAAATGGGTGAAACCGTCGCGCAGTATTGTAAGAGGGGGAGTGGAATTCTAGTTTCTGGTCGTCTCGATCAGCGTAGCTATGAAGATAAGGATGGCAACAAGCGCAGCCGCGTAGAAATTACCGTTGAAGACTTCAACTTTGTTGGCGGTGGCAACGGTGATGGTGGCGCAGTTGAAGGTGGCTCTTCGAGCCGCAGCCGTTCTAAGAAGACTTCAGCTCCAGCTGACGAAGTAGCTCCAGATGATATGTCTGACGGGCCAATCGATCTTAGCGAAATTCCATTTTAGTAATTAAGAAAGGATAGTATGAAAAGATACAAGAATGATCCAGATATGTACTTCGATTACCGCGATGTAAAGACTTTGCAGCGCTACGTCGATGCATATGGCCGCATTGAGCCAATCAGCAAGACTGGTCTTTCGGCAAAGCAGCAGCGCCAGCTAGCAGTCGCTATCAAGCGCGCACGCCATCTAGCTCTAATGCCATTCGTGGCTAACGCTTAAGGTGGTACGATGTACGGACCAACGGATTTAAAGAAGAATACCCTAATTACGCTTGATGGCCAGCCGTACAAGGTGGTTGAATATTCTCAAAAGGTAATGGGGCGCGGTGGAAGCATTGTCAACGTTAAGGTTAAGAACCTTATCACTGGCGCGCTTCTTCCAAAGACTTTCAAAGGTCAGGAAAAGATTGAGCCAGCTGAAGTTACTAACAAGACTGTGCAATATCTTTATAATGACGGCGAGAAGTTCTATTTCATGGATCCAGCTAGCTTTGAGCAGTATGAATTGCAGGCTGATATGGTCGGCGATTCTAAGGACTTCATGAAAGAGGGCGAAGAGTTCGATATTCAGTTCTTCAATGGCGCACCAATCAACTTGGTTTTGCCAAAGAATGTCTGGTTGAAGGTAGAATATACCGAGACCGCAGTGAAGGGCGATACTTCATCTTCTATCGTCAAGGATGCAAGGCTTGAAACCGGCGTTGTCGTTAAGGTTCCAGCATTCATTAAGACCGATGATGTAGTTTCTATCGATACTGAAACTCGCGCTTATCGTGAGCGTCAGAAATAATCTAAAAGGATTTGTTTTGACGGTTTCTAGTAACATAGAACGCAATAATGACCAGGAGCCTATCCTGGTCATTGTTGGACCTACAGCCTCAGGGAAGACGGGGCTAGCTGTGCGCGTGGCGCAGGAGTTGTCGCGCCGTCGTGGCTGTAATATAGAGGCGGGCGAAGTTGCTGCAGAGATTATCTCGGCGGATTCGCGGGCTATCTATATAGATATGGATATAGGCACCGCTAAGCCTGATATGGAGGAGCGGGGCGGCATTCCGCACTATGGTTTTGATCTGGTTGAGCCCGGAGAGCGTTTTACTGCTTACGAGTTCCAGCAGTACGCGCGTGAGTGTATTGATAAAATTCGTGCTCAGGGCAAATTACCTATCATTGCGGGCGGTACGGGCTTGTATGTTGATGCGTTAATTTATGATTACGACTTCAGTGCGGATTCCAAAAAGAATTATACGAACCGCCAAGAAATGAATTCGGACTACGTAGTAATTGGTATCGACTGGCCACGCGAAGTGCTCCGCCAGAGAATAGAGGAAAGAGCGAATAAGTTTTTTGCTCAGCCGATTGAGGAGGAAACGATTCGTTGTGTTGAGAAATATGGCTGGGATTCCGGTGCGATGACCTCGAATATCTATCCGATTGTTTGGGACATGCTTCGCGGAAAGATTAGTCAGGAAGAAGCGATCCGTTTATTTGCGCTCGATGATTGGCATTTGGCAAAAAGACAGCTGACGTGGTTCAAGCGGAACAAAAATATTCACTGGCTGAAGCTAGATGAGGCAGAGCAGTGGATTTTGGATTTTTATTCAAAAGATAAATAGTTTAAAAACTGAACTATTAATATTTTCTTGTGCTAAAATAAAAGTAGTATGAGCAAAGAAAATACTTTACCACTCGAAAAACTATTCGGTTCTAAGACTAGGGCGAAGTTATTATCTTTATTCTTTAGTAACCCAAGCAAGTCTTATTATGTGCGCGAGATTACCCGCGTGATTGAAGAGCAGATTAATTCTGTTCGCCGCGAGTTAAATAATTTGAATTCTTTGGGCCTCGTTAAAATCGAGAACTATGAAAATCGTGTGTACTATTCCGCTAACATGAAGCATCCATTTGCTCGTCCGATGGCACAGATTTTCTCAAGCAAGATTGAGTCTGTTCAGGAAGTTGCCGTTAAGCAGAATCCGTGGGAAGAATATATTCGCCCGGTCAGCAATTTGCTAAATGCTTTGGTGGTTACGAATCGTTTGCCAGGGCAGGAAGGCATTGATATGCTGATTATTGGCGACGATAGAACGCATAAGCTTTCTCGTTGGGCGGAGCTAGTCGAAAAACGTCAGGGCAAGCCGCTTAACTATGTAATTTTCAGCAAGGAAGATTACTATTACCGCAAGAGCTTGCGCGATCGCTTTATTACAGATATCTTCAAGCTAGAGATTACCGAGCGTTACGATCCAGATAATATACTATAAGATAGAAAGGCAGAGAAATGTTTGAAATTGAACTGAAAAATTCCGACGAAATGACTATCCGAGCTAAGGAAAAGGTCGTAAACGTCAATGTCGCACAATCAAAAATTGAAGCAGGTTTAAGAGTCGGTACGCTTAATGGCGCTGGCGAATATGAAATCGGTGATATTGTTATTGCGGGCATTGCAGTCGAGGGTGGCGTAATCTATCGCGCAAACATCGATGGCGTTCATCTAGGTCTCGTTAAGGGGGCAGTGAAGGCTGAAGATTTGGATGAGCTTGGACCGATCGATATTCTTGGTACCGACAATGCTAAAATCGTGAGTATTGTTGAGCCAAAGATTGTAATCCCAATGGGAAATATGGATTTTGCCGAAATTAAGGCAGAAGTTAAGCTAGAGAAGAAGCTAAAGATCAAGAATTCTTCTAGCCTCCCAACAGCTTTGACTGTTTATAAGCTTGATTAGTTTGCCTTGTTGCCTACCTCTTGCGAAAAGAGGCGTTATAAGGTATAATAGAGAACAGTTAGAAAAATATAGGAAAATATTAAGATGGCAATTTGTGAAATTACCGGTAAAGGCAAGATGTACGGCCACAATGTGAGCTTCTCTCAGCGCAAGACTCGCAAGGTTTTTAAGCCAAACGTACAGAAGCGCACCTTTATTGTCGATGGCCAGAAAGTTCGCTTGAATGTTTCTACGAGCGCTCTTCGCACCCTTCGCAAAAAAGGTCTAATTAAATAATTTAAGATTATTTGCTAAAATAAGGTAATGGGAGATATAAACTTCTATTACCTTTTTTGCATCTTCGCCGTAGCTCTATTCTCGATGATTTTGCACGAGATGGGGCATGCATTGGTCGCGTTATGGCAGGGCGATCAGACTGCGAAGCTTGCTGGCCGTATTTCGCTTAATCCCTTGAAGCACATTGATCCAATCATGACGATTATTGTGCCGCTACTTTTGGCGCTTACTGGCATGCCGGTGTTTGGCGGGGCAAAGCTGGTTCCGATTAATACGCGCAACCTCAAGAATGCCGAGTGGAGCTTCGCTTTGGTAGCGATTGCTGGTCCACTGGTTAACTTTATCTTGGCGTTCGTGTTTTATGGTATTTTCTTGCTTTCGCATACTGAGTGGCTCGCGCAGCTTGCTTCGACTGGCGTAATGGTGAATCTTGGCTTTATGTTGTTTAATATTATTCCAATCCCGCCGCTAGATGGCAGTAGGGTACTTTATGCTTTGGCGCCAGACTTTATTAGGGAGTTTATGAAGAAAATTGAGCGTCATGGCTTTATCGTGATCTATATTTTGCTATTCTTCTTTGGCACTTTGCTGTCGAATTATATCTATACCGGGGAAGATTTGGTACTTGGTTGGTTCGAGAGCTTCTATTCAATGATAGGCTTGTAATTCTTTAAAATATGTTACAATAGAGTTACCAGAGGTGTACGTATTTTTCCAGAATAAACTATATTAGGGAATTCGTGGCATCTAATCCGTGGATTAGGCGCATAAGAGTTTACCCACCGTGCTATGTAGCATGGGAAAATTGTCCCTCTGGTTTTTTGTTGTCCTTAGACCGCCATCTTGGCGGCTTTTTATTTTCGCTCAGTCAATTAGTGCTTATGGTAAAATAGATAGAAGATGAAGCAACGCATACGGGTGTCGGCGTTATGCAAGCGCAAGGATAGTGTGCTGCTCTTGAAGCGGGCAGGTGGGCGTGTTGATGGCGCCACTAATTTTGAGTTGCCTACTGGTAAGATTGAGTTCGGCGAGCAGCCGGATGAAGCAATGGCCCGTGTGATATATGAATATCTCGGCGTACAGACGGGAAAGATTCAAATTTCAGATGTAATTACATTTACGGGATTGTTGGATTCTTCGCAGCTTGGCAATCTTTATATCATATATGACGTTGAGCTCGGAGAAGAGACGATAAATATCGATGGTGAGCGCCATGCTGCCTATAAGTGGGTGAAGCGCTCGGAGGTCGATAGTCTAATGCTCGATGAAGTGTCGCGCATGGTTCTTCAGATTACCTCTTCGAAGGCTGTCGGTACGGCTGCTCCTGTTATTAATGTCGAGCAATCGAGCCGCCTTATTGTGCCAGCGAATGGCTTTGCTACTATCTATACCGATGGTGGCAGTAGAGGTAATCCAGGCCCGAGCGGTCTTGGCTATTATATTCTTGGCCCAGATGGACGCGAGCTCAAGCGCGGTAACGAGTTCTTGGGCTTCAGTACGAGCCGTTTGGCGGAGTATTATGCACTCAAGGAGGGGATTGAGCAGGCGATCCAGCTTGGCCTCAAGAAGGTTAATTTCCGCAGCGACAGTTTGATGCTTGTTAACCAGATGAACGGCGTGTATCAGGTGAAGAATAAGGATCTCATTCAGGTTCACGCAGATGTTTTGCGATTGCTTGGTAATCTTGAATCTTATAGCTTTATGCATGTTCCGCGCGAGCAGAACAGAGAGGCGGATGCCGAGGCGAACAAGGCGATGGATTTGCATACTGCACCCGTATTAGCTTAAGCTTTTGCCCCTAAGGTGTTTTTATAGTATAATATAGATAGCTCGTATGTAGTCGCTGGCCTGTAAAATGGCGAGAGGAAAGTCCGGGCAGCGCAGGGTAAGATAGTTGCTAACGGCAACCGCGCATTTATGCGTAGGAAAAGTGCCACAGAAACATAAACCGCCAATCCTTCGGGGTTGGTAAGGGTGAAAAGAGTGGGGTAAGAGCCCACAGGGCCTGATAGTGATATTGGGCTTGGGTAAACTCTATCTGCTGCAAGGAGACCTACACACCGTGTCCCGCGGATGGTCGCTCACCGCTTGAGCTCACGAGCAATCGTGCGCCTAGATAGATGACTACTAGCTTCGATTTATCGGAGCGAGACAAAACCCGGCTTATTCACGAGCTTCTTGAAGTTATTATTTTGTGCACAGGGGTGGATGTGCTATAATTCAATTACTTATTGATAAGATAAATGCGTCGCATCAGGGTGACGCATTTTCTTATTCGTACTTTAAAGGAGGTTTACATGAAAAACGCTAACGAACTGTTTAAGGCGATTGCTGATCGGGTTAGGGTGAGGGCAGCAGAGTATGCTGATTTCGCCGCCGATTCGGTGGTTCGTATCGCAATTGTGCCGCTTTGTAACGGTGCGGAGTGGGTACTTGGTCTTTCTGGCACTGGTTGCTGTTTCGAGAAGGTTGAATACCTCAATCAGGAACTCTTGATGCAGTCCAGCAAAGAGGTTTTCGGTGAATTTAGCTGTCTGGGGTATTCTGCGCTCAAGTTGGTAAACTGCATGCGGAATGTGTCGCTTGATCGTGGCGTAACTAGTCGGACCGGCAAGGGCAATGCTGAGAAGTTCTTGGTGCCGGCGAACGGTTATGCTGATGATCTGGGATGCGTGAGTTACCTGATTGGGTACCGTTCAGAGACGGAGGACAGTTCGACGCCTTGGGCACGCGTCTATGTCTGCGTTTCTGGCGGAACTGGCGAGCAGGATGATTGCTGCGCGAAGACGGCAAAGCAGGCACTCCGCGAAGCCTTTTCGGATTTTCAGTACGTCATTTGCGACAAGGCAACCTCATAAAACCATCTAGCCTCCCGGGAAACTGGGAGGTTTTTGCTGAAAAATAAAATCTACCTGTAGTTTGTGGTAAAAACGCTATTCTAGGATTAAGATTGGTGGCAGAAAGGAAAAAATGGAATTACGCAAAATAGGAAAATTCATTGCAGAGCGCCGAAAAGCGCGAGATATTACTCAGGAAAAGCTCGCCGAAATGCTCGATGTTTCAGATAGGGCGGTTAGTAAGTGGGAGCGTGGTATTTGCATGCCTAGCACCGCGATAATGCCTGAGCTTTGCAAAATTCTCGGCGTCGCTATAAATGAACTGTTTTGCGGTGAAAGGATCGAAATGAAAGACGATAAGAAGACAGAGAAAGCCTTGCTGGAAATCGCGAAGGCGAAAGAGCAGGCGGATAAGAAGTTGCTAGATTTTGAGGTGATTGTCGGGGTGGCATTGCTACTTTTGTTTATTCCGAGCATTATTCTTTTGAGCTATGCGGATATGGATAATTGGATTCGCGGTGCGTTGATTACGCTTTTGACGGCGTTCGTGGTCGTGATGGCCTTCTTAATGGTTAAAATCGAGCAAATCGCAGGCTACTACGAATGTCAAAAATGTCATCATAAGCACGTTCCGACCTATTGGACGACCAATTTGGCTCCACATATGGGCAGGACTCGTTATATGAAGTGCCCGAAATGCGGCGAGAAGAACTGGCAGAAGAAGGTTTTGAAATAAAAATACCTCGTTAAACGGGGCGTAAAGTATAATTAGGGTATGGATAAAATCGAGAAAGAAATCAAAGCTATTAAGGAGCGCAATAAGCGCGTCGAGACGGATAAGGCTTGGGAAACGAGCTGGGTTCGCCGTATTTGCATCTGCATTTTGACCTATATTGTAGTTGTTTGCTACTCTTGGTTAATCTCGAAGGTTAGCAATATTTGGCTTAGCTCGCTTGTGCCAGTGATTGGTTTTACGCTTTCGACGCTCTCGTTGAAGCTTGTTCGCAAGGTTTGGGAAAAGAATCGCTAGCATCAGAAAGCCCCGCTCGAAAGCGGGGCTCATTTTATATAAACAGTACTTGCGGCGACTGATGAAGACCGTGAACTTGTATTTTGTGGACCCTCAACCACGAAATGGTTCATTTGTTTTTCTCATATAATGTTATCTCTCGAATGGTGAGCGATATTTGCTGGAAAGTGAAGAACGGTACTCAGAAGGAAGATCTGGGTGGTAATCTTTGAACTGTGGATGATAGTCTTTCAGTTCATTAAATACCGGATAATATCCTTTGCGGGCCATTTTCTTCAGGTTTTTCTCGAATGGATTCTTTGTCTTTTCTGTGCTTTCGATCATGCAATGAATACAAATCAGAATCGCTAAGTAAAATGAAGCTATGATTAGGATAGTCTCAGCGGCGGATAGGGATGCTCCTTTTTCGTGAACATACACCCCCAGAAGACTAATAGTTCTTGCCATTAACGGAAGTATTGTTATTGAACTAAAGAAAGCGATTAATCCTGCAATGCATACGGTTTCTTTCTTGCGAGAGAAGCCGCCAACGAGTAATGCAATAATCATTATTGCGCCACCAATGAAGCTAATATAATCTAATGCGTCGAGATTAATAGTTGTTGTCATAAGACCACAACCTTTCTAAAATATGAATTTACACTTCGTGTTTTTAGCACTAGCGTGCATGGGCGTAGTCGATTTTATTTGAGATGGGGAACTTAGCCAAGTAGCTTTTAATGCTTCAAGGGAGTAACACCTCCCCAAGAGGGTTAAATCAACTAATGAGAGTATTATAGCATATAAGTATATATTTGTCAGCAGTAAAGCGATTAAGGCAAAAAAGAAGCCCCGCAGATTGCGGAGCTTAAGGAGCAAGGCGTCTCGAATTAATCTATTCGAGAAATTGTAAATTTCGATCCTTTTATACAAATTATGTCTTCGTATTTAGATTTCTGTATCGTGCCTGTCTCGCTCGGAGCCGGAGTTATCTGTGATGGCTTCGAAGGGGCAGGTGTTTTTTTCTCGGCGCGAATCGTGCTAAGTATTTTTTGCAACACTTATTACGGAGAGAAAAATGAATGCGAGGGCGAGACAAATAAAATTGCTCGCTAGCTTCTGTCTGCGAAGCTCTCTCATCTTGGGGTTCTTTAAATTGTTCGTTTGCAGGAAATCAATTCGAAGAATTCCGAATGTCTGCAGCATAAAAACTGCGCTTGCTATAATTATTGCGTTATAGGCGTAGCCCTTTATGAGCAGGGCCGCGGATATACCGAGGAATATAGCATTAAATGCGAAGCTTACTAAGTTGGCATACGAGTTTCGTTGTATTTTTCGGATTGAAACTGAGAACTATTATATAATAATCTGCTTTTTGGTCAATCTATACAAGGGCAACAAAAAACTCCCCTGAAGGGAGCTTTTGCAAATCTAACAGATTATTTTACGCTTTCGCAGATAGCTTTGAAAGCGGCAGCATCGTTGACTGCGATTTCAGCAAGAACCTTGCGATCGAGTTCGATACCTTTCTTCTTCATACCGTTAATGAGAAGGCTGTAGCTGATGCCATTTTCGCGAGCAGCGTTGTTGATGCGGGTAATCCACAATGCGCGAAGGTCGCGTTTGCGGTTACGGCGGTCACGGTAGCTGTAGCGAAGGGCCTTGATAACACCCTGCTTTGCAAGACGGAAGCTGCGGGTGCGGTAATGCTGCATACCCTTAGCAACTTTTAGAATCTTCTTGTGCTTGTCACGAGCTGGTACTCCACGTTTGACTCTCATGTTAGGCTCCTAGTGCAGTTTTAACGTTTTTCTTAATCTTACCGCTAATAGTTGCAGCAGTTTTCATGTTGCGTTTGCGGGCCTTGGACTTCTTGGCCAAGATGTGGTTACCGAATGCACGTTCGCGCATGACCTTACCGGTGCGGGTAATGCGAACACGCTTAGCAGTACCCTTATGGGTCTTCATTTTTGGCATTTTATTACCTTTCCTACTTTAGTTTATATCTGAACGCTTTGGGGTGTAGGGAACCGTTGGGCGTTATTAGCGCAATCTTATTTATGGCGAACCATGAAAGTAAGGTTGCGTCCGCTCATTTGCGACTTGCCATCGACGATGACCTGATCGCCAAGCTTCTCGATGATTTTGTTCATAAGGTCGACGCCGACTTCTTTGTGAGCCATTTCGCGGCCACGGAAGACGAGCATAACCTTAACGCGATCGCCATCTTCGAGGGACTCGTTAATTTTGCGGATTTTAATATTGAGGTCATTCTCCCCAATTTTCAAACCAAGTCTGATTTGCTTAAGTTCGCTACTTTTAGCTTTCTTTTTAGCCTTGGATTGCTCCTTCATCTTCTGGTATTGGTATTTACCCCAGTCGATGATTTTGACGACAGGTGGATTAGCGCCAGCAGAGATTTCTACTAGATCCAAACCAGCCTCACGGGCCTTAAGCTGAGCTTCTTTACTCGACATGATGCCGAGCTGTGCGCCATCAGCGCTAATTACGCGCACCTCCGGATAACGAATTTCTCCATTTAAGCGGGTATGCGAATTGTTGTTACTGATGGTAGTGGCTCCTTAAAAAATTAGACTTGTTATGGGGTTAATTTTAACAGATATGGTTAAAAAGTGCAATAGGGGTTAAAAGCTTTGGCGGAATTGGAGGGCTTCGGCGCAGTGATTTGGCGTTATTTCTGTGTCGCCGTCCATGTCTGCGATGGTTCTGGCGATACGAATGATTTTGAAGAAGGCGCGAGCGGACAGCTGAAGCTTGTCTGAGCATTTGGCCAGGAAGTCGCGAGTTTCGTCCAAGCTGAGTAATTTTGATGTCTCGAATGACGAAAGTTCACCATTTAGCTTTTGTTGCCGCTCGCGCTGACGTGATATAGCATATGCGATTTGAGTCTTAGCAATCTCGTACTCGTGAGTGCTATTTGTTGTAGTTTTTACTAAAACAGAGGTAGTTTGCTGCGGAACTTTGACTGTCATGTCGATTCGATCGAGTAGCGGTCCAGAAATGCGTTTCTGGTAGTTGTGGATTTGCGTGGGCGTGCAGACGCAAGGCTTTTGGTTCGACCCATAATGACCGCAAGGGCAGGGATTGGATGTGGCGAGCAGAAGGAAGTCGCTAGGATATTCCGTACTTCGCCCCATGCAGCTAAGAGTAATATGTTTATCCTCGAGCGGCTGACGCAGCGCTTCGAGAACGTCTCTTTGGAATTCTGGCAGCTCATCAAGGAAGAGGATGCCGTGCGTGGCGAGCGAGATTTCGCCCGGGCGGAGAAGCGCGCCGCCGCCAAGAATGCTAGTGCGAGAAGCGCTGTTGTGCGGCGCGCGGAACGGCCGAATGCTCGCAAGATTATCCTTTGGGCTCAGCAAGCTATTTAGGCGAGTGATGTCGATACGCTCCTGGGTGCTGAGTGGTGGCAGAAGAGACTGGGTGCATTTTGCGAGCGCGCTCTTGCCGCTGCCTGGCGGGCCATATAATAGCAGGTTGTGCCGACCGGCGATCGCAATTGTAATTGCGCGTTTTGCGAAGTTTTGGCCAATAATTTCGTCAAAAATGGCCGTTTTTGCCTCTGTTTCTGTATTTTTCACAACAGGCTTAAGAGGAGCAATTGGCGCTATATTTTTCAGGCAGAGTCACAATTCTTGCAAGTTTTTGATGGGGATGATGTCGGCTTTGAGCTGAAGTAGTTGGGCCTCCTTGGCGTTTTCGGCGGGAATATAGATGGTTTTGAAGTCTGCGTTTTGGGCATAGTCTAGCAAGCTTAAAATGCCGCGAATTGGCTTTATATGGCCGTCTAAGCCGAGTTCGCCGAGAAATAGGGCATCTTTCAAATCTGAGGCTAAAACTTGCCCAGAAAGCGCCAAAACGACCATTGCGATGGCTAAATCTAGGTGTGGTCCGGTCTTATATAAGCCTGCGGGCGCTAGGTTAATAATGATGTGATCTTGAGGAAAGAGAAAACCGCTATTGGTGATGGCTGAGCGAATGCGACTACGGCTTTCCTCAATGATTTTGCTGGCTAGGCCAATAATCTCGAAACGAGGTAGACCGCGGTTTCTATCTCCTTCGACGGTGACGGGCTTTGTATTGAAGCCGTCGAGTATTGCTGTTTTGGTTTGAATTGTCATGTCGGGAGTATAATATGGGTCTGCTCTTGAGTGGCAAGCATTAGTATGATAAAATACAGGGGTAGAGCAAGTCTCACAATTGTATGGGGCTGATCTAGTTTAGACGAATTATTAACAATACGCAGGCGAGTCGATTTGTACCGTAAGTACAGTTCATAAATGCAGAAAAAACTGCTAGTAAGCACGTGGCTTATATGCCAGCTTACGCCTAAGACGTTGATTTAATCCGTCTTTGTTAGACCTTCTGATTCATCATAAGACTGTCTAATATCATACAAATGATGCTAAGGTAAATCGCGCGACGTCGATTGACACGAAAATCTAGTCATGGCTGATTGAAGTTTTGTTTGTTCCAGCTTCATCGTTATGCCGAGAGAAAGAATAAACTATGCTTGTAGAATGCGTATCTGAAGATTTTTCGGACCCGGAGGCGGTATCCGGCAGCTCCACCAGTCAGTAATGGCAGGTGGTTTTTTTGTTGCAGAAAAAATCCCCTACGATAGGGGTCATACAAAAGAGAAGAACCGGCAACTGCGAGTAAAGCCGGTTCTTCATGTGGAGTGTGGAGTTATATTTTTGGATCAAATGTTTGTTTTTGGCTTTTGCATAACATTTATGTTCAAAAGCTACTTTTATGATAAAAGAGCAAAACGCTAATGTCAACATGAATTTTGTAGTGTTTTTTACAACATTTCTAGGGGTGGACTTCTGAAAGTGTACAAAAATATTACGAATTTTTCGCCACTTTTGAAGCCAAAAAATGCTGTCATGAATGCGGGATTTTTCGGCCCTGAAGACCAAAATTATGACATATGGGGCGAATACTAGATTTAATATGTTGTTCGACGCTCGGGCGATTATTATTGCGCCGCAAACGCTTGTTTCGACTATCAGTATTTGGCCGCCCATGATGGTCGTCCTGCACGATCGGCCACATAAGGAATCTAACTTCTACGTAAAAACTTCATTAGCCTTTCTTGGACTACTGTGCTTTTTATTTCCAAAATGGAAAAAAGTTATAGAGGAATGGTGGCGCATGTAGGTAAAACTTTTTTCCGATTTGAAAAATAAAAAGGGAGCTTCCAGAAGAAGGTAGGGTAGATTATGCGGATATATATGATCGCAAAATAATCGCTTTGCGAGGTTTTACACAGTAGGGTGTTGTAAAAAATATGTAAGAATTAGCATTACTGCGACCTCTGTTATTTTTGGTAATGTTGTAAATAGCACAACATTATATTGAGCACTATTATTGACTTTTAGGGCAGGGTTTGCTATAGTCTAGACAGTGCTTAACAAAGACAAAAACCAAGCACAAAAACAAACATTATTGTATTGGTAAATTACGTGTATTTTGGCGAAGCGAAAGCTTATTTCTAGCCATAAATTACACCTAGGAGTAAGCTAAGCTCCGCTAAAACCCTGCCGAGAGGCAGAGAAGCGTAGAGCGCGCAGAAGATTAGTACGACTAGCACCTTGGATACCCAAATAATAGAGAAGTACGATAATCTGCAAGGGCTATGCCTCTCTATACGAGAGGCGGTCAAGAGTCAGAGTAGGGTCTAAAGCTTGTGGCTTAAAGTAATATATATATTTGCCAGGTAAGCCTCCCTACTTTTGGCCTATGTTATATTCTTAATTCCTATTTTATTTTCCTTTGTCGGCCGTGGCTGTGATCGGGCAGAGAGCAGGTTGCCTTTTGGCGACTCGCTAAACAGTAGCAGGGCAGGCTATTTATAGCTTTGCGACTTTGTGGAGTTTTGTCGCGATGCTGTATCTTGCTTGTTATGCATGCGCTTTTCGTATCTCGCAAAGTGCGTTGGCATTTATCCTTTTGCGCTACTCAGAATAGAAGAGGAACTTCCTCTCGTCTTCTGTGCTGCGTAGAGCGTGGTATAATTTGCTTATGGTAAAAGGCATGTTGGTCTGTAGTTCTGTTTCGTTGTTTTTGCTCTTGATGATGATGATTTTTGTCTCGCCTGAAACGGCGGGGCCTCTAGGAATTATGACGTTCTTTGTACTAGCATATTTGTTCTTTCTAGGGCTTGCAGTATTTTGTTGCAGGCTCTTTTTCATGCTTCTAGGGAAGGCGAGTAAAATTCATGCGGGTAACATCCAGAAGAAGAGTTTTCGTTATGGGTCAGTACTAGCTTTGGCTCCAGTTATATTCCTCCTATGCGCATCTTTTGGCGGGGTTACAATTCTTGAGGTTGTCGTGACTGTGCTAATCGAAGCAATTTTGTGCTTCTTGGTTTCTAGAAATTTGGTTTAAAAACGCCCCGAATTGGGGTGATTTTTGAGCAAGAATTTTATTATTTTGTGGCTTCGTCGTGGTATAATAATGCTTATGGATAACTCAGGCGCTAGGGAGGCAAATGGGGAAAAAGAGCAGGCGCAGTTCGAAGGCGAAAGGCTTGCTGAGAATTTTGATTCCTCAAACGAGAGCGTTGAATCTGGCGAGAAAAGTGCAGTAGATGCACGCGCTAATGATAATTCCGAAACGCAGCGTATGCGCTCTGAGCTACAGGAAATGTTTGACAAGAAGGAAGAAGCGACCGAGACGACTGAGGAAATCGGCGAAGCCGAGCCTGAACCAGTAAGGCCAGAGCTCGAAAAGCTAAGTAATATCGATGTTCCGAGAGATGCAGAGAGAATACCGGGCGCATTCTCGAACGAGGCGCAGCGAGTCCTCGACCATACGCTAAGTCATGACAAGGATCCGTCGGAGGCTGCAGAACTAATGTATGAAATGCGTTGGAAATATCTAGAAAAAGCCTATGGCAGGAAATTGGGCGACGGACTATTAAAAGTAGCTAAATAAAAAAAGGAAGGTGAAATAAAAGGGGAGCAAAAATGCCACAAGAACTAACAGTAGCTTTGGTGCTGATATTAGTAGTCTGTGCGGTCATTTTTGGTGTTTGGAAGTATCTTCAGACGACGCTTCGTAATCGCAAGAATATGGAGCGCGCCGTCAAGATGGTGCCAATGCTAATTCATCTCCCGCCAAGCACCGACGATATTCAGGTGGGCGGCCGCGATGAGCGTGACGTGGCTAACGAGGAAATCTCGAAGGCTCAGGTCATGTACGGTATTATCTCTTCGACTTTCAAGAAGGGTTTTGCCAGTCGCCTCTATGGGCAGCGTGCGATTAGTTTTGAGATTGTTGCGCACGATGGTCTGATTAATTACTATACGATAGTTCCAGCTGTTTTGACTGAGACTTTGCGTCAGGCGATTACGGCTGCTTATCCTTCAGCTCGTCTCGAGGAAGTAAAAGATCCTAACTTCTTTAGCAAAGAGGGCGGCCTCGATGCGATTGCTGGCGGTTGTTTGAAGCTCCGTAAAGATAAGGCTTATCCGATTGCTACTTACGAAGATACGAAGACCGACGCTAGCTTGGGCCTTATCAATGCAATGTCGACTGCGAAGAAGGGCGACGGTATGGCAATGCAAATTATCATCCGTCCATGCGATGACCAGTGGATACAAAATGCGAAGGGCAGAGTACAAAAAATCCGCGATGGAAAAACTGGCAGTGTTGCTGGACAAATATTTGGTGACATTGGCAGTGCGATTTGGAGTCCTGGCAAAGCGCCTGAACAACAAAATAAGCCTTTGTCGAACATGCAGCAGGAAGAAATTGCCAAAATAGAGGAAAAAACGAAGTTTCCTGGCTACGAAGTTAAAATTCGTTTACTCGCAAGTTCATCAAGTAAGGCTCGCTCTGAAGCACTTTTGGGTTCATTGGTGCCAGTGTTCTCGCAGTTTGATTTGCAGAACTTCAATGGTTTTGCATATGACCAGGCTACTCATCAGAAAGATATCGTCAAAGATTATATTATGCGCAACTTTGACCCAGCCGATCATTCGACGGTTTTGAACTCGGTCGAGCTTGCGTCGATTTTCCATTTGCCGAGCCAGAACTCAATCCCAACGAGCCAGGTTGAGCGTCAGAAGACTAGGGAAGTTGACGGTCCTGCGCGCTTGATGGATAAGGGTATTGTCCTTGGCGCGAACGAGTTCCGCGGCGAGCAGAAGATTATTCGCCTTGGCGTAAAAGATCGCCAGCGCCACACTTATATCATCGGTGGTACTGGTATGGGTAAATCTGTGCTTTTGACCAACTTGGCTTACCAGGACATGTGTAATGGTGACGGCTTCTGTTTTATTGATCCGCACGGCGATGCAATCGACAAGCTTTTGAGCAAGGTTCCGCCAGAGAGAATGGATGATGTGATTCTCTTTGAGCCAGGCAACGTCGACAATCCTGTCGGTATGAACATGTTTGAGTTCCAGACCGAGGATCAGAAGGACTTCATCGTTCAGGAAGCAATTAATATGCTCGTGAGCTTGTATGACCCGGGCAATCAGGGCATCTTCGGTGCGCGCGCTCAGCATATGTTCCGTAATGCAGCACTCCTTCTTATGAGTGATCCGAATGGCGGTACTTTTATTGATGTTCCGCGCTGTTTCATCGATCCGGAATTCGTGAAATCAAAGCTTAAATACGTCAAAGATAAGACGGTTTACGATTACTGGTCCAAGGAGTTCCCGGCTTCGCAGAAGAGTAGTGATGCGGGCGAGGTGACGAGCTGGTTTGTTTCGAAGTGGGGTCCGTTCCTTAGCAATCATATGATGCGTAATATTTTGGGTCAGCTCAAGTCCGGCTTTAATATTCGCGAAATCATGGATAACAAGAAGATTCTTCTCGTTAATCTATCTAAGGGTAAGACGGGCGAGCTGAATGCAAAGCTTCTCGGTATGATTTTCGTCATGAAGATTCAGGCAGCAGCGATGAGTCGTGCGGATATCCCAGAAGATGAACGTAAAGATTTCTGTCTATATGTAGATGAGTTCCAGAACTTCGCAACGGAGAGCTTCGAGTCGATTCTGTCTGAGGCTCGTAAGTTTAGATTGAATTTGATTGTGGTTAACCAGTTTATGACCCAGTTAACGGATAAGATTCGCGAGGCGATTCTTGGTAACTGTGGTACGATCATTTGCGGTCGCATCGGTGTGACGGATGCGGAGATTATGGAGAAGGCCTTTACTCCAGTATTTACGGCTCAGGATTTGCATAATCAGGCAAACTTCCATGCGATTGCGACGGTAATGATGTATAACATGCCGACTTCGCCATTTACGATGAGGTTATTGCCGGCGATGGGCGACGAGAATGAGGAGTTGATGCGCCGCATGCGCGAATATGCTTTGTCTCGTTATGGTCGTCCGCGCGCTGAGGTAGAGAAGGAAATCGACGAACGTCTTGGGGCAAACGAGATAAAGAAGGCGCCAGCTCCGGCTGCTGCTCCGGCAGCAGCGCCAATGGGCGCTGCGCCTGCCGCTACGCCGAAGCCGGCGCCAGCCATGAGCAAGCCAGCGGTATCTCCAGCCGATCTACTATCTACTACTCCCGCTAAGCCAGCAGCTACGCCAAAGAAGACCTTCTTGGATAAATGGATGGAGCGTAAGGCTAAGGCAGCGGAGGCCAAGGCTGCGACTCCAGCAAACACTATTATTGATGAAGATGATGGAACCGTATTAGAACCTTTGTTGAAGCCTGAGCAAAAAGTCGAGCCAGCGCCAGAGCCAAGCGTGCCGGCCCCGAAGGTTGAACCAGAACCAAAAGCTGAGCCGACGCCAAAGATTGAGCCGGAACCAATGATTGAATCTGCGCCTAAAACTGAGAAGAAGTCTGCAGGGAAGCCAAGAGAAGATTTGACCTCTATTAAGATCCCTAAGTCGCCGAAGCCTAAGGTGTCTGCGACTCCAGAGCCAACTCCTGCGCCAGAACCTGAAGAGCCAAAGGTTAATGCGACGAGCATTGCCGGTGGCGGACAGATTGCACAGAACGATGACGGCGCAACCTTGCGATGGCGCTAGTGTTTAAGGGCTATTTTGCGATTTAACGCCCTTAGAATCGCTCAGGACGAATTCTAAACACAAAAATGTATCTCTATACAAAAATAGAAACCAAAAGGCCTTAAAGCGCTTTATATTGCCTCGAATCTTGTATTAAAGATACAAATCAGATATAATAAAAGAGATTTATTAAACAAAAGTTGAGGTAGTATGACTGCAAAAAAGGCTGATGGGGCCGAAGAATACAATGCGTCTGAAATTCAGGTTTTGGAAGGCTTGGAACCAGTTCGTAAGCGTCCTGGTATGTATATCGGCTCAACGGGTTATGATGGTCTTCATCATTGTTTGAAAGAGATCGCAGATAACTCTATCGATGAAGCGATTGCTGGCTATGCTACGCAGATTCGCGTTACTTTGCTCGCCGATGGTGGCTGTAGGGTAGACGATGATGGTCGTGGTATTCCAGTTGATATTCATCCAAAAACAAAATTATCCGCACTTGAGACGGTTTTGACTGTTTTGCACGCTGGCGGTAAGTTCGGCGGTGGTGGTTATAAGGTTTCTTCCGGTCTTCACGGTGTCGGTTCTTCGGTCGTAAACGCGCTTTCGAATCGCATGATTGCAGAGGTGCGCAAGGATGGTAAGGTTCACCATATCGAGTTCGAACGTGGTAAGACGGTCGTTCCATTTGCTGTAACGGGTAAGACCAATGAGCATGGCACGAGCGTAACTTTCTATCCAGATGAGACTATCTTTAAGGAAACCGTTACTTTTGATTACGATTGGGTAGTTAACTATCTACGCCATCAGGCTTATCTCACAAAAGGTATAATGACCAGCGTTTGCGATGAGCGCACTGGTAAGAGTGAGAGCTTCTATTTCGAAGGTGGTATTAAGAGCTACGTTCGCCGCCTCAATGAGGGCAAGGAAGTTTTGTCTGATGATATATTCTATGTCGAAAGACCAATTGAGGATTGTTTTGTCGAGCTTGCCGTTCAATATAACGATACCTATACCGAAACGATGCGCCCATTCGCAAACAACGTTTTGACGCCAGAAGGTGGTATGCATGTGGTTGGCTTCCGTACGGCTTTGAATCGCTCTCTTAATGACTACGCTCGTAAGAATGGTCTCCTCAAAGAGAAGGACGACAATCTTACCGCTGATGATATTAAGGAAGGTTTGACGGCAGTTGTCTTGGTGAAGCTTCCAGATCCACAGTTCGAGGGTCAGACCAAGAACAAGCTTGGTAACCCAGAGATTCGTGGTTATGTCGATAAGGTCATGAGTGAGTACTTCTCGTACTATCTCGAAGAGCACCCGGATGTCGCTAAGAAAATTGTAAATAAGGCTACCTTGGCTGCTCGTGCTCGTAAGGCTGCACGTGCTGCACGCGATAATGTTATTCGCAAGGGTGCTTTCGAAGGCTTGAACTTGCCATCGAAGCTTGCCGACTGTTCTTCTCGCGATCGTACTCAGTGCGAGCTCTTTATCGTAGAGGGTAACTCCGCTGCTGGTTCCGCAAAGGAAGGTCGCGACTCGAAGATTCAGGCAATCTTGCCACTTCGCGGTAAGGTCCTTAATACTGAGCGCGCTCGTCTTGATAAGATGTACGCTAACGCAGAGATCGTCTCCTTGATTAAGGCACTCGGCGTCGGTATTGGTGATCAGTTCAATATTGATGGTCTTCGCTATTACAAGATTGTGTTCATGACGGATGCCGATGTTGATGGCGCGCATATCTCAACTTTGCTTTTGACATTCTTCTTCCGCTACATGCCAGAGGTCATTAAGGCTGGTCACGTCTATTTGGCGAAACCACCGCTATTTGGTCTCATTAAGGGTACTGGTAGTGGCCGCAAGATTAAGTATATTTATAACGAAGATGCGCTTGAGGCGACCCTCACGAAGACGATTGAGGAGCGCAAAGCTCAGGGCGTCAAGATTAATCCAGAGGACGAACGCTTCAAGCAGGCTGGCTATACCGCACAGCAGCGCTTTAAGGGTTTGGGCGAGATGGATGCTGCTCAGCTCTGGGAAACTACTATGAATCCAGAAAATCGTACTTTGATTCGCGTAAACATTGAGGATGCCGAGAAGGCTGATGCAATCTTTACGAAGTTGATGGGTAACGAAACTGTCCTACGTAAAAACTTTATCCAGTCGAGAGCGGCTACGGTCGATTTGGACGATTTGGATTTCTAGGAGGGAATGAAAGATGGCAGATAAGAAGAAAAAAGAAGAAAAACCAAAGAATCCAGAAGAGCTCGATCAGAGCCAGGTCGGCAACGTTCCTGATGCTGCTGACGATAAGGGCGTAGATGAAACGCTTGGCGGCTTTGAGAACGGCGAAGGAGTAGCCGAAGCTGCTGAGGGCGAAGTAGTTGAGCCTGAAGAAGAAATCGTGAAGGTTGGTGGCCTGAAGGCCGAACGCGGCGCTGATGGTATTGAAGAGTTGACAGTTGAGAATGTCATGGAAGATAGCTTCCTACGCTACTCAATGTCTGTTTTGATCGACCGTGCGCTTCCAGATGTTCGCGATGGCTTGAAGCCAGTTAATCGCCGTATCTTGTACGCAATGAACAAGAATGGTTGGAAGGCCCCACATGCGACTGTTAAGTCCGCACGTATCGTCGGTGAAGTTATGGGTAAATATCACCCACACGGCGATAGTTCGATTTATATGTCGATGGTTAACCTCGCTCAGCCTTGGAAGATGCGCTATACGCTCGTTGAAGGTCAGGGTAACTTCGGTTCCATGGACGGTGATGAGCCAGCAGCTTCTCGTTATACTGAGGCCCGTATGGACAAGATTGGTACCGAGATGCTTTCTGATATTGAGAAAGATACGGTCGATTTCCGTGATAACTTCGATGGTACAGAGAAGGAGCCGGTAGTTTTGCCAGCGGCAGTGCCAAACATTCTCTTGAATGGCCAGATGGGCATTGCGGTCGGTATGGCTACGAATATTCCACCTCACAACCTTGGAGAGTTGGTCGATGCGACGGTCGCTCAGATTGACAACCCTGAAATTACTCTCAAAGAGTTGATGAAGTATGTGAAGGGTCCAGATTTCCCAACTGGTGCTGAGGTTTATGGCGGCGCGCCAATGATGCAGGCCTACGAAACTGGTCGTGGCTCTGTGACGATTCGTGCAGTTACGCACATTGAAGAGCACAAGAATGGTCGCCATAGCATCGTGATTACCGAGGTGCCTTATGGTATGAGCAAGGAAGCCTTCGTTGATAAGGTTCGCGAGCTTGTGCTTGCAAAGAAGCTTGATCATATCGCTGATGCGCGCGACGAGTCTGCTCGTGGTAAGATTCGCGTCGTGGTTGACCTCAAGAAGGATGCTTTCCCGAAGAAGATTTTGAACCAGCTCTACAAGATGACTGGCTTGCAGACTACCTTCCATTACAATGTTTTGGCGTTGGTTAATGATGGTCGCGTGCCAAAGTTGCTCGGCTTGAAGGATATTTTGTCTGAGTTTATTCAGCATCGTCAGAAAGTTGTTCGCCGTAGGACGGAATTTGAGCTCAAGAAGGCTAAGGACCGTGCTCATATTCTCGAAGGTTTGAAGATTGCAATCGATCACATTGATGAAGTTATCAAGACGATTCGCGAATCTTATGATGACGCAGATAAGAGATTGATGGAACGCTTCGGCCTCAGCGAGATTCAGGCAGCAGCAATTCTTGCAATGCAGCTTCGCCGTCTCCAGGGTCTCGAACGCGACAAGATTGAGGCTGAGTTGAAAGAACTTCATGATCTTATCAAGAAGCTCGAAGCTATCTTGGCTGACGAGAATGAGATTCTCCGCGTGATTAAGGAAGAACTCCTTGCGATGAAAGAGAAGTATGGCGATGAGCGCCGCTCTAAGGTGTTCAACCATGAGCTTGGTAAGTTTGTTGAGGAAGATTTGATTCCAGATGAGGAAAGCGTTGTCTTGCTCACGGCCGAAGGTTACGTTAAGCGCGTGCTTCAGGGCGACTTCAAGAAACAGAATCGTGGCGGCAAGGGTCGCCGTGGTATGACCACGAAGGAAGAGGATGTCATTGATACTATTATTACGGCAAACTCGCACGACTTTATCTTGTTCTTCACGAATCAGGGTCGCGTCTTCCGCATTAAGGCTTACGAAATCCCTCAGAGCTCACTCGTAGCAAAGGGTACAGCTGCGGTTAATCTCTTGAACCTACATCCAGAAGAAAAGATTACGGCTGTAATTAAGCAGGGTACTGAAGCTGGCGATGATGGTTATCTATTCATGGCTACCACGAAGGGTACTATCAAGAAGACTTCTTTGAAGGATTACGAGAATATTCGTACGAACGGCTTGATTACGATTAAGCTCGACGATGGCGATGAACTCCGCTGGGTACGTGGTACGACTGGTAGCAATGAGATTATTATCTCGACCTCCGCTGGTCAGGCTGTACGCTTCAACGAGAGTGAAGTCCGCCCAATGGGTCGCGCAGCTCGTGGTGTTCGCGGTGTACGCCTCCGTCCAAATGATACCGTTGTTGGTATGGACGCCGTAACGGATCCAGAGAACCAGAAGCTCATCGTGATTTCGACCAAGGGTTACGGCAAGATGACAGCCGCAACGAACTTCCCACCACATAAGCGTGGCGGCGTAGGCGTAAAGGTTGCAGCTATCACGGCTAAGACTGGTCCAATCGCAGCGGTTCACACGCTCGATCCTGAAGCCAAAGAGATTATCATGATGTCTACGAGCGGTCAGGCGATTCGCGTAGCAGTGAAGGAGATCCCAACGCTTGGACGCGCAACGCAGGGCGTACGTATCATGAAGCTCAATGATGGCGATGCGGTTGCTTCTATCGGTATTATTCCGAAGGAAGAAGAAGCTGAAGCTGAGGCTGCTGAAGCTCCTGAGAGCGCCGAGAAGGCCCCTAAGGCTAAGAAAGGCGAATAATATATATAAAAGCCACCCTGATGAACGGGTGGCTTTTTGTTGGGTATATATAGATAGATATAGATCGGAGCAGGGCGTATTTTGCAGTATTGGCAATTTCGTAAAATAGTTTGCCAATTGTTGTAATAAATAATGAAACAGATAAGCATTAGCATTATGTAAAACATATTTTGCATTAAAATTCTTTGCGCTTAAGCTCCGAGTGATATAATAATGGTATGAGTATGGAGGATAATTGTGGCCTTGGAGCTATCGTTTCCTTTGTCTTGGGATGGTTCCTGGCGCAATCTAGCAAGCTAGTTGGCTGTTTCTTGCGCAAAGGTGGCCGCATTGGATTAAAAGAAGCTCTGGAATGCTACGCACGTAGCGGAGGGATGCCTAGTGGGCATACGACGAGCTTCGTCGGTACAACTATCTACTTTGGGTGGGAATATGGTTTTATGTCCGGAATTTTCGCGCTCGCGCTGTGTACGACTACAATCGTGGTAATTGATGCTATTAATGTACGTTATGCAGTGGGGCAGCAGGGCAAGTTATTGAACCGGATCGCGCGTGATAGTGAAAAAGGATATAGGAAGCAGAAGGTTGTTGAAGGTCATACGGTGCCACAAGTCATCGCGGGAACAATAATTGGAGTACTAATCGGCACGATTGTATCGTATATAATGTAAAGCGCTTAACAGGGGAGGAGCGCTTATTTTTCTGGAAGAAAATCAAAAAAGTCGAGATTTTTTGAAAAAAAGTCGAAAAATCTATTGACACTTTTTCTGAAGTTTTATAAGATAAGGACAGTTCAATTGCGAGATACAACAAAAAGGGCAACATCCACACCTGCCCGTTATCTAACGAGTGAATTTAGAAGTTTAACAATTTAATTGTGCAATTATATTTGAGTCTTAAATTTTAAGATTCAAATTACATCGTCAGTTTTATTTGAGTTTTTCAAATTTTCAATTTAATGGAGAGTTTGATCCTGGCTCAGGATGAATGCTGGCGGCATGCCTAATACATGCAAGTCGAGCGGTAACATGAATAGCTTGCTATTTGATGACGAGCGGCGGACGGCTGAGTAACGCGTGGGAACGGACCCCAAACTGAGGGATAACTAGTCGAAAGATTAGCTAATACCGCATGTGATCTTCGGATTAAAGGATTTATCCGGTTTGGGACTGGCCTGCGTACGATTAGATAGTTGGTGAGGTAATGGCTCACCAAGTCGACGATCGTTAGATGGTTTGAGAGGATGATCATCCAGACTGGGACTGAGACACGGCCCAGACTCCTACGGGAGGCAGCAGTAGGGAATCTTTCACAATGGGCGAAAGCCTGATGGAGCAATGCCGCGTGCAGGACGAAGGCCTTCGGGTTGTAAACTGCTTTTATAAGCGAGGAATATGACGGTAACTTATGAATAAGGATCGGCTAACTACGTGCCAGCAGCCGCGGTCATACGTAGGATCCGAGCATTATCCGGAGTGACTGGGTGTAAAGAGTTGCGTAGGTGGATGTTTAAGTAGATAGTGAAATCTGGTGGCTCAACCATTCAGACTGTTATCTAAACTGGACATCTCGAGAGCGTCAGGGGTAACTGGAATTTCTAGTGTAGGAGTAAAATCCGTAGATATTAGAAGGAACACCAATAGCGTAGGCAGGTTACTGGGGCGTTTCTGACACTAAGGCACGAAAGCGTAGGGAGCAAACGGGATTAGATACCCCGGTAGTCTACGCCGTAAACGATGGATGCTAGCTGTGGGGGGTATCGACCCCTTCCGTAGCGAAGCTAACGCGTTAAGCATCCCACCTGTGTAGTACGATCGCAAGATTAAAACATAAAGGAATTGACGGGGACCCGCACAAGCGGTGGAGCGTGATCTTTAATTCGATGCTAAACGATAAACCTTACCAAGGCTTGACATCCAGGGAAGGCCTCCGAAAGGAGTCTGTGCCTTCGGGAACCCTGTGACAGGTGATGCATGGCCGTCGTCAGCTCGTGTCGTGAGATGTTTGGTTAAGTCCATCAACGAGCGCAACCCTTGTCAGTAGTTGTATTTTTCTACTGAAACTGCCCCGGTAACGAGGAGGAAGGAGGGGATGATGTCAGGTCAGTATTTCCCTTACGCCTTGGGCTAGAATCGCGCTACAATGGCTGGTACAATGCGAAGCGAAGTCGCGAGATGAAGCAAATCGCACCAAAGCCAGTCCCAGTTCGGATAGGAGGCTGAAACTCGCCTCCTTGAAGTCGGAATCGCTAGTAATCGCAAATCAGCATGTTGCGGTGAATACGTTCCCGGGTCTTGTACACACCGCCCGTCAAACCATGAGAGTCACCAACACCCGAAGTCCGTTTCGGCGGCCTAAGGTGGGGGAGATGATTGGGGTTAAGTCGTAACAAGGCATCCGTACGAGAACGTGCGGATGGATTACCTCCTTTCTAGGGAGATAAGAGCATGAATCAGCAATGATGCATGTATCTAGGTCGGTTGTAGTAATAGGTCTTAAGCTTAATCTATTACATTGCCACTTCGGTGGCTACAACATAAAGCTTTACACATACTACGATGGTATAGTTGCACAATTTAATTGTTAAACAGAAGCTGCCCGAAAGGGCAGTTTTTTGTTGTTATATGCGCTTGCGGATCTTGAAGTATTATTTATTATCTAGGATCAGGGGAAGGGCGTTAGGCAATAAAAAAGACCCCTTGGGAGGGGTGTCTTTTTGTTTGGGATTTTTGTTGTTTGGGATTTGTTTTTGCTGGCCGGGTTTGACCAGGAAAGCAGAAAGCCCCGAATTCTGTTGTTGTTGTGGCCTTGAGAGCTTAAATATTGCCACAATCGAATCGGGGCTGCCCGCTTTTATTTTTGTTTTTGTTTGATTTTTGTTTTTGAGAATAGTGCGGCTTTTGTAATCTGCGAATAATCACAAAAGCTACTTTTAATATAAGCGTTTTGTGAGCTAATGTCAATAGAATTCGAACAAAATGTTTATACAAAATTAACAGGGGTAGAAATGGATTTTTCGCAAAAATAATGTTGTAGAATTTACAAAGTGAATAAAAATGTGATTACTTGGCAGCGGCTCAAAAGTCGTTTAAGATGATAGAAACAGGGAGATTTTATGAAGAAAATTTTCGGTGAGACGGACGGTATTCGAGCAACAGTAGGCGAGTTTCCGCTACGTCCAAACGCAACCAAAATGCTCGGAACTGCTATTGCCGAGGAAATGTCCGCAAAGAAAATCTTAATGGCGCGCGATACTCGCGAAAGCGGCATTTGGATTAATGAGAGTATTGCTTCGGGCTTGAAAGAGCGCGATGTGGAGGTTGAAGATCTTGGAGTCTTGCCGACGCCAGCAGTGCAGAAGCTGCTAACGAATGGTGGCTTTGATGGTGGTATTATGATTACCGCTTCGCATAATCCTGCAACTGATAATGGTATTAAGGTCTTCCGTGCTGATGGTGATAAGCTAGACGATACGATTGAGCTCGCCATCGAAGATCGTTTCTTTGCGCATGAGCTAGAGGCTGATATAGAGCCCGTAGAATGCAATTTCGTAGAGATGGGAGTAGATGCGGATTCGGTCGAAAAATACGCCGATATGGCCTCAGAAGCGCTAGGAATGCCAAAAAATGAGGGGGTTGGTAGTTTCTTAGTGGATTCGGCATCTGGCGCTGGCTATGTATTCTCGCATGCTCTGTTTGAAGATTTTGGTTTCGAGGTAGAGAATATTGATCCGACTCCAAATGGCAAGAATATTAATGACGGTTATGGTGCGCTCCATCCAGAAAATCTTTCGAAGCTTTGCAAGCAGCGCGGGGAAATGGGTATTGCGCTTGATGGCGATGCGGATCGTGCGATTCTCGTTGATGAGCTTGGCCGTATTTGGACGGGCGATCGTATTATTGCAATGATGGCTTTATATCTCAAGGAGCGTGGTGAGCTTACTAATAATCTTGTAGTTTTGACTGAATATAGCAACTTGGCGGCGATTAGATTCCTTGAAGCTGCGGACGTCAGGGTTGAGAAGGTAGTGAATGGCGATCGCGAGGTTATGCGAAAGCTCCAGGAGCTTGGCGGCGTGCTCGGCGGCGAGAATGCCGGTCATATCATCTACTTGCCATGGCTCAATTCTAGTGATGGTAGCTTTGTGGCGCTCTTTGCGCGCAGAGTGATGGCCGAGAAGGGCTGTCGTTTGGCAGATTTGTGGCCAGATTATGAAGAGTTTCCAAATGCTCAGATTGCAGTAAAGGTTCGCGAGAAGCGTGATTTTAAGGATATTCCTGGTTGGAGCGAAGCGGTCGAGCAGGGGCTTGCGGCGCTTGAAGGCCGTGGACGTGTCTTTGTACGCTATTCTGGCACGGAAATGAAGTTAAGGATTTTGGTTGAAGGCCCAGATTTGCGCGAGAATACGGAAATCGCAGAAGGCCTAAGTGAAATTATTAAAAAGGAGATTGGCAATGATTAGTATTGGCGAAATGACCGAGTATGATGCAGGGATTGCGGAGGAAATGGGTAAGTTGCTCTGCGATTTGAGCTCGAGCTATAATGGCGAGCCGGTTGCACGCGAGCTACTCGAAGAGATTATTGATTCGCCGCTTCATGACATTATCGTGGCGTTTGATGATGAGAAGTTGGTTGGCATGGCGAGCGTTTCGGTAATTACCGGTGCAAAGATCGGTAAGAACGAATATCTTGAAGATTTCGTCGTATCGAAGGAATGCCAGGGTAAGGGCATTGGCTCACAGATTTGGGAAGAAATTCTCAATTGGGGCCGCAAGAAGGGCTGTAAGAGGCTCGAGTTTACTTCTTCCGGCAAAGGTAAGAAGCAGCATGCAGTTGACTTCTACAAGGGTAAAGGTGCTGAAATTCGCGAGACGAACTGCTTTAGAGTCGAGCTATAAAAAATATCCCCGAGTGATCGGGGCTTATTTTTTATCTTTTGAAGATGAAGTTCACGAACCAGGTGAGCAATACGATGTGCGTGTTGGTCATGAAGATGAGGCCAACGCCAATTGCGATTAGTCCGCCGAGTTTGGTTTTGCCGTAATTTTTGACGCCGTCGAAGAAAGCGTCGGCGACTTTGTTGTAGTAGATGACCGTCAATGCGCCGAGCGCAATTGTGATGATGCCTACTAGAAACCAGGCAATGCTAAAATGCCATTCCATGCATTTATTATAGCATTAAAAAATCTCCCAGCGGGAGTTCGTGGTGGTGGAGCTCGCGAAGACCGAAGCCTTCGCTTACCCCATATATAAAAAATGGTGGGGATATGTGGACTTGAACCACAGACCTCGTCATTATCAGTGACGCGCTCTAACCAGCTGAGCTATATCCCCAACGCTAAGTAAAATTTTACTAGATAAGTTGGCAAAATGCAAGAGTAAAGCGCCGGCGATTTTTAAAATTGTTTTGGGTCAGAAAAACGACCGCACAGAACGCGTTCTAAGGCCCACAAAATATAAAAGACGCATTCGGATGCGTCTTTTTGACTTAAACGCGATAGCGGGGCAGAAAAATACCTCCGGCGATCTCCGCCAGAGGTAAATTTCATTTTGCTCTCGTTTTTGCTTTTAATTTAAGGACTCTCGCATAATCCTTAACAAGCTACTCTTATTTTATATCACAGTGGGTATAAGCGCAAGAGCTTTTGTGGAAAAAATTTGGAAAACTTTTTAAATTGGTGTTCGGTTATTATAAAATAATTACGGAAAAACGCTAGCGGGTAGTGAAATATATTACAACATAAAAATAAGAAAAAGCATATTGACAAAAGGTAAGCATTATGTTAGAATAGCCATAAGCACCTGAAAGAAGGATATCTTCGGGGTGGTTATATTAAGTAATTTGGTGGGCAGAAATGGATTTAAAACTAATGGCAGGTACAAAAGCTGGTGGCCAGAAGGCTGCCGCAACCAACAAGACCAAGTATGGTAAAGATTTCTACGCTGAGATCGGTCGCAAGGGCGGTCACAACGGTCATACTGGTGGTTTCGCTGCTAACCCAGAGCTCGCTAAGCTCGCTGGCGCCAAAGGTGGCCGCATTAGCAGGCGTGGTAAAGCTAAGAAAAACGCTTAAATCTGATACTGAAAAATACAGCCTTTCGGGGCTGTATTTTTGTGTTCTACATTTCTGGTATTTCTTGGCGGCGCCATTTCTTCTCGCAAAGAGGGCAATGATAATGGCCGCTTTTGTCCTGATAGCCGTTGATCTCGCAAATTGGACAGAGCGATGCTTGATGGAGCCAATCGCGATAACTATCTAGTTTGGCCTGAGCAAAATCTTCGTCCCAATGAATTTGATATTTATCGGCTAGACTTTCGGCGCGTTGCCAAGCCTCAGCCTCTATGCGCAGCAGGGCGATATCGCTAGTATAATCCTGGTCTTTATCGAGATAGTGTCCGAGTTCGTGCAGAAGAATCAGTTCAGCACCTTCGAGCGAAGGATTATAGAGGATGGTCTGAGGTGGGCGGAAAGTGAAAAAGTCGCCATCCTCGAACTGTAGCTCGGGATAATCTTCTCGGACTTTATTTATGAGAGTTTTTAGCTTTGGCATAGAGGTAGCATCCCTGAATTACTGAGAAATTGCCATATTTGGCGACAAAGAGGCGCGGAAGGGTGGTTTTGCCAAGTTTGCTCTTGAGAATTTTGCGAAGCGGGGCGCGATAGCGATTGAGCTCGAAACCGAGAGGGCCGCCAAAGATAATGCGGTCAGGCTTGAGACTCTTAATGGTCGGAATGAGGCCGACGGCGATGGCTTCAGGAACTTCTTTCTCCCAGAAAGCCTCGTCGGTGATTTCTTGGAAATCCTTCTTGTATTTATCGTGGAAGGTTTTTGCCGAAGCGAGGTCTTCCCATTCGGCGGATTCGCCATTGAGCTCATAGATATCGTGTCCAGGCTCGAAATTCTTGTGATGGGCGGCGAGTTTGCCGTCGTCAATAACGCCACCGCCGATACCAGTAGAGAAGGTAAGGTAGACGCTACGGCCGGCCTGCTTAGGCGCCTCGGAGAGCGCGGCTAGATTAGCATCATTCTCGACATGGGCGTTGATGCCGAATTCGTCTTTAAGGAGTTTGGCGAGATCGAAGTTCTTCCAAGGAAGGTTACCTAGCTCGACGGCGATATTCTTCTTGACGATGCCAGGCATAGCGATGCCGATAGCTTCGACGTTTGAAAGCGCAAAATTGCTACGTATCTGTTGAATAAGATTTTTTGAGAAGAGTTTTTGATCGGTAATAGTAGGGAATTTCAAAGAATGGAGAACCTTGCCTGATTGGTTCGCGATCGCGATAAGGGTTTTGGTTCCGCCAATATCGATAAGTAGATACATGACTCTAGTGTAGTTGATAAGAAGCGATTCGCCAAGATGCTAACGGATTTGCGATAGGGGTCGTAATCTGATATAATATGCGAAAATAATATTTTTTGGGAGTTATATGGCAAGCAATAATGCAAAGAAGTACCGCCTCTGGGGAATTGGCGCAATCGTAGTTCTAGTGATTGCAATTATTTTTGCAATTGCAATGATTTCGAGCGTTTCCAAGAAGACGCCAAAGGCAGGTGACGAGAATAAAGAAACTTCTACTAGCCAAGAGCAGAAGAAGGAAGAAGACAAAAATAAGACTGAAAACAAAAACAACAATAAGACTGATAGCAAGCAGGGCGGCTCGGAGAACTCTAGCAACAATTCCGGCAACACTAACAACAATAGTGGCAACAATGGCGGAAATGGTAGCAACTCTGGCAATGCTGGTAGCGACAAGAAGAACGATAACGGCGTCGCGACTACCAAGCCAGCAAGCGATGCAAACAACATGCCATCTACTGGCCCAGTAAGCAACGTAGTGACGATTTTCTTGATTGCTGCAAGTGCTTATCTGATCGCGCTTAATGCCGGCTTTATCAAGCGCTAAAGATAGCGCAAGCTTTACTTATCCTGAAAAATAGAGTAAAATAGTGAGCAGTTTAGGATTGCTCACTATTTTTTGTGTATCTTGAGAAAAACAGGGGCGACACGAAGAATAATGAGCAATCCTGACGGAAGGAAAATTTTTTCTATGGCTGAAAAAGCTAAAATCACAATGGATGAGCTTCTCGCGAATGAGGAGATCAAGCCTATTGTTCTCGGCGACACGATCGAAGGTACGGTCATGTCTGTCAAAAAGCACGAGATCTTGATTGATCTTGGCGCACGCGGTGTTGGTTACGTCCCACGTCGCGAGGTGGCCTTTGGTCGCCAGCTTAAGGAAGGCGATGTCGTCTCCGCAAGCGTTATCGACGTAGAAATGGATGATGGCATGGTATTGCTATCTCTCCGCAAGGCTGTCAAAGAGAAGGGCTGGGATGAAATCTCTGCTAAGCTCGAGGCAGGCGAAATTATCGAGGTTGAGCCATTCGATGCAAACCGTGGTGGTCTCCTCGTAGAATACGAAGGTATTCGTGGCTTCTTGCCAGTTTCTCAGCTTTCTGCTGAGCACTACCCACGTGTTGGTAGTTCCGACAAGGAAGAAATTCTTCAGCGTTTGAACGCCCTCGTTGGTAAGAGCATTCGCGTTCGCATCCTTGATGCAGATCGCAAGACCAACAAGTTGATTCTTTCTGAGAAGGAAGCTATCAAGGACGGTCTCGCAGAGCGCTTTGCTGAACTCAAGGTTGGTGACGTCGTTAAGGGCGTAGCAACCGGCGTAGTCGACTTCGGTATCTTTGTTAACGTTGACGGCATCGAAGGTCTCGTTCATATTTCTGAGATTTCTTGGGAACGTGTTAACAGCCCAGCTGATTACGTCAAGGTTGGCGACACTGTCGAAGCTAAGATTATCGCAATCGACAAGGATCGCTTGAGCCTCTCCATGAAGCAGCTTCAGGAAGACCCATGGCTATCCGAAATCGCAAAGTTCAAGAAGGGTGACAAGGTTGAAGGTACGATTACTCGTATCACCCCATTTGGTGCATTCGTTCAGATTTCGCCAGCTGTCGAAGCCTTGGTTCATGTTTCTGAGCTTGGCGAAGGTAACGATGTTGACCCAGAGAAGATCTTCACTCTCAATGAGCGCAAGGAATTCCGCATTCTCGACATCGACAAAGAAGGTCGCAAGATCTCTTTGAGCTTTGCTGACAAGAAGAGCAAATAAGTCGTCTAGACTTACAAAAACCGCTTCGAAAGGGGCGGCTTTTTGTTGGGGCAAAAGAAACCCCCGCATTGCTGCGAGGGTTAGGGGTTGATTTTGGGAGGAGATTGGCATCTGGTTTACTTTCGACTGCTTCTGCTTTTGCTGCTGGAGCTCGAGGACAGAATTCTCAGGAAGAGGTTGATGATGTCGAGATATAACCCAACACATGCATCGACCGCATTGTCTGCGGTGGGTGATTCTTCCTGCGCCTTCGCCCAGTCATAGGCGATGTAGCCGCAAAAGAGAGCTGCCACGAGGATATCCCAAATCGTCGGGAGATAGATGCCCAGAAAGAGACAAGCAATCTCGAAGATGACAATTGCCGAGAGTCCGATAAAGAGAATCTTACCAAGACTCAGGAAGAAGTCGGACCAGATCATGCCCGCAATCATCATTACGGCCGTAAAGAATGCCGTAAGTGCGGCTGCGTGGACAATCTGGGCGGTTTCGAAGCCGTCGACATGGATGGCAATCGCGAGAACAACGCCAACCGGGACAACAACGAAGTTGTATCCAATGAAAGATACGAAGGGATTGTCGCTTGCTTTGCTCATGATGATGCCGATGATGCAGAGCGCGAAATAGGCAATGATTACCGGCAAGATAGGCAGTGCAGCCAGTTCAGCAGCAAAGCACTTAGTCGTAATGACGTTCACAAGGAAGCCATAGCACAGGATGCCGCCAATGGTGGCATTGTATTTGCGACGGGACATTTCACCGTCAAGATTGAGGTCACGCGGATAGTTGCTCATGATGTTTTTTCCTCCTTTAAAAGGTCGTTTCGCATGCGCGAAAAAGTGTAGTTAATGGTGCGGAAGGGGAAGCACCAATGTTTAAAATTATACCATATTATGACGGATTGGTCAAAAAGTAATAGGCTGGGCTTTTGTTTGACGCGCCTATGGTTATGTTGTATAATATAAAACATTAGTTGTTCCTTAGCGGTTTTGAACTGTTAGGGTTTGCCTTATGCGAATTGGAGGAGTTATGAGACTACCGAAAACTCTCATAGAAGTCGTTGTGTTGGTTGCGATTGCGGCAATCGGAATCGAATTGGTCAAGGAATGCGAACCGCGGATTATTAGTGGCACCGTCGTTTCGAAGACATCCAATCTTCGGGTAGATGTTGTTACGAATATTCTTAGCGATCGCGGCATGAGATCAAAACACAAAACCGCCGGCAAATATCTGGTCATGTTGAACGATGGGCGAGTGCTTAAGATTGAGGATTCGTATTTTTCGGACAGAAACATGAGCCAGGCTTATGACTACATTGGTGTTGGCGAGACATATCAGTTTAAAATAACCGGATTATCAGTCCCGGAGCTTTCGATTTATCCGTACGTGCGTACAGTTTACGGACCGTTAGGATAACGGAGCGGATGGGAGCGAATGGATATGGCGCCTTCTTTTGGAGGCGCCGCTTTTTAGGGGAGGAGCGCTTTGCGCTTTTGCTCGGGATATGGTAAAATAAGGGGAAGTTTTTTATTGGCCAAATTTTTTATTAACTTGTAACGAAAGGAGCTAGAAGATGGAAGAAAAAGTGATACAGGTTTCTGGCTCAATAACCGTAGATGAGCTTGCAAATGCGCTCGGCGTATCCGTGACGCATCTAATTGGCGAGCTTTTCAAGAACGGTATTATGGCGACGATTAATCAGCGCCTTGATGTTGAGACCGCTCAGATTATGACTGAGGAGCTTGGCTTTGAGAATGTTAAGTTCGTTCGCAAAGAGAACTCAGCTAAGCTTCCTGGCATGAAACGCGAGCTTTCGAAGGATGCAAAGCTTCGCCCACCAGTAGTCGCAATCATGGGTCACGTTGATCACGGTAAGACTACGCTTCTCGATACGCTTCTCAAGAAGAAGACTGTCGAAGGTGAGGCTGGTGGTATTACCCAGCACATTTCTGCTTACCAGATGAAGTATAAGGATCGCAAGATTACCTTCCTTGATACTCCAGGCCACGAAGCCTTTGCTGCAATTCGCCAGCACGGTGCTATGCTTACTGATATTGTCGTGATCGTGGTCGCAGCAGATGATGGCGTAAAGCCACAGACCGCAGAGGCAATTAAGTTTGCTGAGGCTGCAAATGCCAAGATTATTGTTGCTATTAACAAGATTGATAAGGAAGGCGCAAACATTGATCGCACGAAGGCTCAGCTTGCGACAGACTTCAATCTTAACCCAGAAGAGTGGGGTGGCGACACGATTATGGTTCCTATCTCTGCAAAGCGCGGTGATAATCTCGAGCAGCTTCTTGATATGATTCTTTTGACCGCCGATGTCGATGAGCTCAAGGCCGACGAAAACATTCCAGCCGAAGGTCTCGTAATTGAGAGCCATATGGAAGTTGGTAAGGGTTCGGTTGTTAACCTTTTGGTTACCGGCGGCGAACTTAAGGTTGGCGAATTTATTGTTGCTAGTAAGACGTATGCTAAGATTCGCACGATGCTTGACTGGAAGAACAAGCCAAAGGGTAAGGCTACGCCTTCGACCCCAGTTATCGTGACGGGCTTCAAGGAGCTTCCAAACTTCGGTGATAAGTTTGAAGAGGTTGCTGATGAGAAGACGGCTCGCCGCATGGCATTGCTCAATGCTCAGGCTGAGGCTAACGAAACTGCAAATACGAATGTTACTTCAAGCGATCTTCTTCGCATGATGAATACCGCGGATAATACTAAGACCTTCAATGTCCTTGTTAAGGGTGACGTTCAGGGTTCGGTAACTTCTGTAGTTGATTCTTTGCGCCTTATTGATACGCAGGGCGAGATTACTTTGAATATTGTTTCGACTGGTGTTGGTGCGATTTCTGAGAACGATATCTATATGGCCTCTGGTAGCAAGACCGTAATCTATGGCTTTAACGTTCAGGTGCCAAATGCAATCGCTAAGCTAGCAGAGCGCAATGGTGTGCCAGTTCGCGTCTTCCGCGTGATTTACGAGCTTCTCGATGATGCTAAGCGTGAGATGGAAGAAATGCTCGAGGCGGAAGTTGTCGAGACGGATACTGGCGAGCTTGAGGTCCAGGGCGTGTTCCGCACGGAGAAGACTGAGATTATCGCCGGTGGTCAAGTTAAGAGTGGACGCGTTTCGTCTGGCATGCTCGGTAGAGTTTATCGCAAGAAAGAGCTTCTTGGTGAAATCGAGGTCAAGAACGTTCAGGAGGGTAAGGTTGACGTTCCTTCGCTCGCTGAAGGTGAAATCGGTGGTATTTCCTTGAAGACCGAGAAGAAGATTCAGATGGAAATCGGTGATCACATCAAGTTCTTCACTCGCGAATTCAAGAAGAAAAAGATTGCTTAGAAAAAATAAAAAGCTCCCGTGTTTGCGGGGCTTTTTTGTTTATGCTAAAATTGAGCCAAATAGGAGAAACAAATGTATCAATTTGATGATAAGTTCCTAGAGTCGGTGGGCTTGTCCGAGATGAGTGAGGATCAGAAAGAAGCTTTTCTTGATTACGCTCAGGAGCAGTTCGAGACGAAGGTGGGAGAGGTCATGAGCGCTCGTTTAAGCGAGGAGCAGCTCAGCGAATTTGATAAGATTATTGATGGCGATGCTGCTATCGTACAAGATTGGCTTAGCCGCTATCCAGATTATGAAACCGACTTCGATTACCGCAGGATTATCAAGAATACTGGCGATGATCAGGAAGATGCAAAGCTTAGCTATGTTACGAAGAAGTGGCTAGATAAGAATTGCCCAGATTATGATCAGCTTATGCAGGATACTTTGGCGAATTTCCAGAAGGAAATTTACGACCAGCGCGAAAGCATTTTAGCTAGCTAACAAAAAAGACGCAGCTTTGAAGGGTTGCGTCTTTTTTATGGCTATTTTTTGCGGCCGTTGAGGAAGCTTTTTGCGTCCATTTCTTTCGAATTCTCTGGGATGAGGCGTTCGATAATGAGATATTTGCCATCTTTGCAGAGAAGGTCAAGTTCGGTTTGAGCCTGATCGGCAATGCTTGCTTGGGTGACAGAGCAAGGGATGTCGAGGAACTGATATTTGGACTTAGGGAAGCCGGCGAAAGCTATTACCTCGCGTGAGAGCTCGAGAGCGGTTTTGTTTGTTGGGTCGAGCTGACTCATAGATTTGTCTAGAGGCTTCGTGAAGGTGGCTTGGCTGTGGTCCTGGGCATCTTCTTTGGCTTTGCCTTCTAGGGCGTCTGGAAGGACCTCTACGAGCATTTTGGCGCCAAAGTTGGATAAGGACTCATAAAGTGACTGTTTGGTCGTTTCTGGCGTGATTTGGACGGTCGTTTGGGCAAGAATGTTGCCGGCGTCCATATCGTGAGCAAGGCGCATTACGGAAACGCCAGTCTCGGAATCGTTATTGAGTAAAGCGCTTTCGATTGGGGTGGTGCCGCGATATTTCGGAAGTAGAGAAGGATGAATGTTTAGGATGCCATAAGGAAAGGCTTCGATAACCTCGTCTTTGATAATCTTGCCAAAAGCGGCCAAGACGCCGATCTCTGGTTTGTGTTTTTGGATTACTTCGAGGATTTCGGCGTTATTTTTGGTGAAATAGACCGGAATTTGATGCTTTTCGGCGACTTTTGCTACCTCGAAAGGTTTGCGCGTGTGGCCATTTGGAAGAATGAGGGCAGAAATTTCGTAGCCAGCTTCAATAAGGGCGTCGAAAATCGGGGTCTTAGCCTTGATGCCTTGAGCAAGCTGCTCATTGCCGAAGTAGATGATTTTGTGCGCCATTTTAGTCCTCTGGCCAGAGGTCTTTGTTGTCTTTAATGCACTCGTCGTAGTCTACAGGGACGAGGTCGCCTCTTTCGTTGAGCTTATAGAAGGCGTCTTTCTTGTCGCGGATGTGGTCGATAAAGAGAATGCCATCAAGGTGATCGATTTCATGGAGCATGGTGCGAGCAAGGAAGCCCTCAACCTTGAGACTAACTGGGGTGCCATCTTCGAGCTGCGCCTTGATGCGAGCCTTAGCTGGGCGAGGAACCTTACCATAAAGGGTTGGAACAGATAGACAGCCTTCGTAATCGCGAAGAATGCGACCTTCGGTCTTAATGACTACAGGGTTAATAAGCGGGATGAACTTGGCGTTCTTCTTCTCATTCATGTCTTCGCGTACGACGATAATGCGGCGATTGTAACCTAGCTGTGGTGCAGCAAGGGCGGCAGAAAGTTCGAACTCGTGTTCTTTTTCCCAATCAAGAGAAGCCTCGATCATTTGGCTAATAATTTCTTTAACTTCGTCGTCGATCTCGGTGACTTCGGTGGAAACTTTGCGAAGTCTTGGATCTGGCGTAACAATAACTGAGGCTTTCTTCTTATTCATATCTGTTATTTAAACATAAAACGGGATTTTTAGCTAGCATAAGCGCGAGACAAGAAAGTCTGGAATATTTTTTGTGGCTCCTTATTAAAGCAGGGAGATAGGGTCGAAAGTGAAGTGCAAATATTGAGTGTTTGGAAGCTGGTCGAAGATGTTTAAGAGGTCTTGGCGCTTCTTGGCTTTTAGGATGATTTGCCAAGTGTAGCCAGTATTGCTGCGCTCGTGGAAGGCTGGCATTGGCGGGCTAACGGCGAGCTGTTTTGAGTCGATTTTTAGAGAAGCAGAAGTCTGTATAATTTTTTTATACAGGCTGCGAATGTTGCGAACGGCCGCGGTTTCGGTTTTGTATGTCATGGACAATTTTAGTAAAAAGCTATATGGCGGCAGGGCACTTTTTTGACGTTTGTGGACAAGATAATTGTAGAAGCCCGCATAATCATTTTTTACTGCATAATCAATTATTTCATTTTCGGGCTGAAAACTTTGAATGAAGATCTTGCTATCCTGGTGTCCACGTTTGGCGCGACCGATGACCTGTGTGATTAGCTGAAAGCTGCGCTCTTCGGACGAGAAGTCTGGTAAAGAGAGGCCGGCATCAGCCTGAACAACTCCAAGTGTCGTGAGTAGGGGGAAGTCAAAACCTTTGGCAATCATTTGAGTACCAATAATAATATCTACGTTACCGTCGTGAACTTGGTCATAGATTTTATTCAATTGCTTGTCATTTTCTGTGTCCGCGTCGAAGCGCGCAGTGCGAGCTTTCGGAAAAATACGCGAAACTTCTTGTTCGAGCATCTTGGTGCCGAAGCCTTTATGATGAATGCTGGCGTTTTGGCATTCCGGGCAAGACATTGGAACGGGATAATTGCGGCCGCAAGTATGGCAACTCATCTGGAATTGATCCGCATGAAGAATCAGAGGTAGAAAACAGTTGCTACAGAGGGCCTGCCAGCCGCACTTGTCGCAAACCGTCAGAGGTGCAGTACCGCGACGGTTATGAAAAAGCATTGATTGCGTATGGTTGTCTAGAGATTCCTGAATAGATTCGATTAGCTGATTGCTCAGGATGCGACTGCGCGTAAAATGTTGGCGCGCTTTGAGGTCGACAAGCTTAATCTCGCTGCTTTTGTTGTTTTGAACGGCAAGTTCATTTAGCTCGGTAACAGCCTTATGGGCCTTACAGATGTAGTAATCCTGGACGAGTGGAGTAGCGGAGCCAAGAACGGTTTTAGCTAGCTGTGGCGCTAGGCGCAAGGCGGAATACTTTGGGTTTTGCTCTTGGGCGTAGCTAGGCTCGTGAGCTTCGTCGATGATGATGAGCCCTAGATTATGAATAGGGGCAAAAAGCGCCGAGCGTGGGCCGATGATGACGCTAGGTTCTTCGGTATTAAGAATCTTCTCCCAGATTTGATGGCGAAGAGATTCGCTGAGCTCAGAGTGGAGCAGAAAGATGTTGTCGAAATGTGCACGAAAATTACGCACGAGCTGAGAGGTGAGCGCGATTTCTGGTACGAGCAGAATAACCGATTGCTTCTGATTGAGACACTGCTGGGCTAGCTCAATATAAACATTGGTTTTGCCGGATCCGGTGATGCCGTGAAGTAGGACGGTTCGAGAATTATTGTTCTGAATGTCTGAAATTGCGCGTTTTTGGGCAGAATTGAGGGGATTTTCGCTGATTTTTTCGACTTTTGGCAGTTTTTCGGCCTTATCTCGGCGTTTTTTCGTGATGCCACGAGGAAGGGCGGCCTGAATGACGCTAGACATCGGCGCGCGATAATAATCTGATATCCAGCTGAGGGCCTTAGTGAGCTTGAGGGGTAGCGGTTTCTCGTAGAGGACCTCGTTGATTGCCTTAGTGGCAAAATCTGGCTGTTTGCATTCTTGCATAATAATGCCGAGAGCGGACTGTTTACCAAGCGGAATAGTAACGATTTGGCCAATTTTGAGCTCTTGCTCTGATTCATAAGTAAGCAGACTATCCGAATTATGGAAGGTTTTGGCTGGCGCTATCAGATAGTAATTCATAGGAATATTGTACCGCAAAAGAGAGAAGCAAGAAAAACCCCGGCGCATTAGCGTCGGGGCTAGTATGGGTTTGTTCCATCCTGGTCTTAGAGAAGTCGCTCACGAATGCTGAATCGGTTGATCTTTGTCGGGAAGTCGCGGTAGTCGATAAACTCGCAGCCGTCGGCGCGATAAGGATCAAACCGCTTTGCGAATGCGAGGTAGGGAACAAAAGCTTCTTCGACAAAACAAGGATCTTCCGTGATTGCAAGGTAGCTCTTCCTGAGTCTCAAGAAGACCTCATAGAGGCGGATGTCGCTATCAATGAAGTTCCTTACGATGCGTTTTGCGAGAGCATAGAGGGAATCGCTTTCGGTGCGAGTTGCTACATCGATGGCGTCAGCAGCGATGTTTTCGGCATGGCGGTTGCCAATCTTGTCGAAGGCGCGCGCATCTTTGCCATATCCGGTAGCTGCGGTCCAGTAGGACGTGCCTCTATTGTCAATTTCGAGTACGCTATCAACGAGTTCCTTCAATGAATATTCGTTTTCGGGCATTTCGATCTTTCTGCCTTCTTCGAGGCTTGTGATCGCTTCGAGGAAGATGTTGTCTGCAAAAGACGGGTCGAGATTGTTTTCGATTCCGTCATCGGCAGTAGGAAGGCTGAATTTCAACGGTTCAATCTTGCTAGCAATTACTTTTGCGGCCTGACTGAAGTAGGGGCTGCTTGTGGTCTTTGCGGCATTGCTGAAGAAGTCTCGGATAGAAATTGATGCCGTGGTTGCGTTAGTAATTTTCTTTCCCATAAAAATCCCTCCTTAGGGTTGGGCATGAAGGCGGATGGAAGCGTAAAAGTACAATTCAAACTCCCATGTTCGAATTTATGTATTATGCCATGAAGAAATGATTGCGTCAAGGTAGAGAACTCTTTATTAGGCGCAGTGAGCTGTTGGAATAAAAATAGCTAAAAATTGTCAGAAAAATGTTGTAGAAATTACTGATGTTTTGCTAAAATAATTATCAGTTAAGGAGGTAAATGTTAGATATATTCGTGACGAGTCGTGTTCGTCGGAAGGTTATTGTTGTGTTTGCGAAATATCCAGATTTCAAGACGCACGTGCGTGGGCTTTCTAAGCTAATCAAAGAGGATCCGGGCAATATTCAGCGTGAGCTCAAGCATCTCGCGAAGGGCGGTTTCTTGATTGCGACAAAGAAGGGCAATACTAATATTTACCAGACTAATAAGCAGTTTCCGATTTTGAAGGAATTGCAGAGTATCGTGATTAAGAGCCAGAATCAGTCGAGCAATAAGACTGGTGCCGCTTCTAAAATCATCGGTTAGTTTTCGAGTTTATTTATGAGTGAAATCTTTGCGCAGATTTTGAGGCAGCGAGGTTTGGGCGAAGATTTTTTGTCGCCGCGCTACGAAGATTTGTTTGATCCATTTTTGATGCTCGGCATGAATGCGGCAGTTGATTGCATTGAACAGGCGCGTGATAATGCTGAGCAAATTTTGATCTATGGCGATTATGACGTCGATGGTGTGACGTCTAGTACGGTGCTACATACGGCGCTGACGGACTTTGGCTGCGAGGGTGTGGAAGTGCTTTTGCCGAACCGTTTTATAGATGGCTATGGCATGAAAGATGGGGCAATTGATGAAATTGTTGCTCGTGGTACAAATTTAGTGATCACGGTGGATAATGGTAGTGGCTCGGGCGTGACGATTGAGAAGCTGCGCGAGCGCGGCATTGATACGATTGTGACGGACCACCATGAAATTCCGCATAAGCCTGAGGCGGCGATTGCCGTGATTAATCCGAAGCTGCCAGGCGAGAAGTATGGCCTGCATATGGCTGGTGTTGGTGTGGCTTTCACTTTGGCGCGCGCGCTCAATATGCGCAAGAACGGTGGTAGCTGCGACGGTCAGGAGAAATGGTTGCTTGATCTAGTGACGCTTGGTACGGTTTGTGACTCGATGAAGATTAGGGACGAAAATCGCATTTTTACCTATTTCGGCATGAAGGTTTTTCCGAAGACGCGCCGCCGCGGCATTAAGGAGCTGGCGCAGCGTGCTAGTGTGAACCTCGATGAGATTGATGGTAATGCGGTGGGCTTTCAGCTTGGGCCGAGATTGAATGCTGCTGGACGTATGAAGAGTGCGGATTTGGCCTTGGAGCTAATGATGGCAAAGGAGCGCTCGAAGGCGATGCGCTTGGCTGAGGAGCTCGATAGTTTGAATAGCGAGCGTCGCAGGGCGCAGGATTCTGCAGTGAAAGACGCGATGGCGCAGGTAAAAGAGGATGACCCTGTGATTATTGTGAGTGGTAAGTGGCACGAAGGTATTGTGGGTATTGTCGCTGGGCGCTTGGTAGAGATTTATCGAAAGCCAGCGATTGCTTTGGCTGAGGTGGGCGACGATATTCTTAAGGGCAGCGGTCGCAGTTTTGGCGATTTTTCGTTGGCAGAGGCGATTCAGCATTTGCCAGAGGGGTTACTGAAGTCTGGTGGTGGCCATGCGGCGGCGTGTGGCTTAAGTTTAGCTAAGGTTGACTTTGAGAAGTTTAAACGTGAGTTCAATAAGTATTACAAATCTTTGAAGCTGAAGGATCAGGAGAAATATCTACGCTTACGGAGTGATATTGTTTTGGATGATTTTGGGGTGCTGAGTATTGAGCTTTGTGACGAGATTGCGCAGTTGCAGCCGTTTGGTGAGGGGAACGAGGAGCCGATTTTTGAGATTACCGCAGATGTTTCCGCTGTGAAGGTTTTGAAGGAAAAGCATCTATCGCTAATGCTTAAAGATGCGAAGGGTAAAGAAATGAAGCTAATGGGCTTCTTTGCGCCGCAGGAATGGCTTGAATTCGAGCGTGGCCAGAAGGTACGAGCGCAGTTTACGCTAACTAAGAACGAGTGGCGCGGCGTGACGAAGCTTGAGGGCATTTTGGTCAGTGCCGAGAGCGTTTAAGCGCTTGAAACTACTTTCAAGATATGTTAAAATCTAGCCAATATGATTAAAGTAACCCGTAAAGATGAGAAGGAAGCAAACGAGAATATTATTCGTCGTTTCAACCGTAAGGTTCTTCAGAGTGGCGTTTTGGCTACTGCAAAGGAAGGCCTTCGTTTCTCAAAGCCAATTTCAAAGCGTGAACGTCGCTTGAAGGCTATTTTGCGCGAAAAGCGCAAAGCTGAAAAAGCTGAACGCATGAAGCTCGGCCTCAAATAAAAAATACCCCCGGAAGAGTACGGGGTATTTTTATCGCAAAAAATTCAAACAGTAATTAAGGAGAAAAATGGTAATATTCTTTGGCCCCGCAGGTAGCGGAAAGAGTTTGCAGGGGCAGAAATTAGCGGAGAAGTATGGTTGGAAGTGGATGTCTGTTGGACAGATGCTTCGTGACAAGCAAGATCCGGAACTCGAGAAGATCATGAAGGCTGGCGAGCTGGTTCCAACCAGTATCGTTGTTAACATGATGCACGAAGGTATGGTCGAGGCTCATGAGGCAGGCCAGAACGTGATTCTTGATGGCTATCCACGCGATGAAGAACAGGCTGAGTGGATTGTTGATAAGGGCGATACTCAGTATCTTGATGGCGCAATTATCTTCGATGTGACTCGTGAAGAGCTTTGGAAGCGTCTAAGTTTGCGTGCGCGTGAGGACGATAATGATGAGGCGATTGAGCGCCGCTGGGCACTTTTCGATAGAACTGTTAAGGTTATGACCGAAAAGTTGGCCGAAAAAGGCGTCAAAATTGCGCATATTGATGGTGTTGGCGAAATCGAAGAGATTTCTGAACGCATCGAGAAGCAGTTTGCTGGCTGGGGTATAATCTAGGAATGGATTACGACAAAGTTGAAGCAATGCGCGCCGGCGGCAAGATTATGGCGCAAATCTTTAAGGATTTGCGCGAATATACCAAGCCGGGTATGACGGGCATTGAGATTAGCGATTGGGTCGAGCAGCAAATTCTTGCCGCCGGCGCAAGCGTTGCCTATTACGAGCCAGAGGTAGATTTTCCAGGCTCTATCTGTATTTCGGTAAATGACGAGTTGATTCACGGCATTCCGAAGGATATTCCTTTCGAGGAAGGCGATAAGATTTCTTACGATCTCGTCATCAAATATAAGGGTTATTATGTTGATTCGGCCTTTACGATGATTCTTGGTAAGCCAACGGCCGTTCAGAAACATCTCCTAAGCTTTACTGAATCGTCTCTTTATGAAGGCATTGAGCAGGTAAGGCCAGGTGCAAAGCTTGGTGATATTGGCTTTGCTGTTCAGAAGACGCTTGAGAAGGGCAAGCTTGGCGTAATCAAGAATTATGTCGGCCATGGTATTGGTAAAAAGATGCACATGGAGCCAGAGGTGCCAAACTATGGCAAGAAGGGTCACGGCTATACTTTGCAGGTTGGCGATACGATTTGTATCGAGCCGATGTCTAGCCTTGGTAAGCCGGATACGATTGTCGTAGAGGATGACGATGGTTGGACGGTTTGCCTCAAGGATGGTTCGCTTGGCTGTCACTTTGAGCATACGGTTCTCGTGACCGAAGATGGCTACGAAATCATCACGACTTTGTAAAAAAATGAGACTTAAACCACTCTGCGATGCGGAGTGGTTTTTGCTTGTGCTTATGATACAATAGTTAGTATGGAAGAAAAAGCACGCTACGCAGTCGGAATTGATTTGGGTTCGAGTAAAATTCGAGTTGTTATTGGCGCTCGCACGGGCGAACAGATTTCTGTCGTCGGTTATGGCGAGGCAAATTCCGAGGGTGTGCGTCGCGGCGCGATTTCTGATCTTCAAACACCTCTTAATCCTTTGATTGAGGCAATTCATGCCGCCGAGAATATGAGCGGCTATGATGTTTCTGGTGCAAGTCTCAGCATTAATAGTGGCAGTATTGCTAGCACCTATGTCGAGGGTATGGTTTTGACGCAGGAAGCTCAGGGGCGTGGCGGCTTGAGTGAAGATGATCTTATGCGTGTCGAAGAAGCGGCAATGAAGGGGAAAGTCCCGAACAACCGTGAGATTCTTGATTTTGTGCCTTTTGAATACATTGTTGACGGTCAGGGGAATGTGCGCGATCCGCTTGGTATGACTTGTTCGCGTCTTGAGATTCGCGCCAATGCAGTCTCGGCAATGATGCCAGACGTAAATAATCTACGTAAGCTTTGCGAGATGGCAGATAATTTGAGCGTGCATGCGCTCGTTCCTACCGCAATGGCAGCGGCAGAGGCAATCGTGACGAACCATCAGCGCGAGAATGGCGTCGGTGTAGTTAACTTTGGTAGTAATACTACCAGCATTGCAGTCTACGACGAGGGTGAACTTCAGTTTGTGAATACTATCCCAATGGGCAGCAATGATGTAACGCGCGATCTCGCGACGATTTTGGCGGCAACGCCAGATTTGGCCGAAGAGGTGAAGTTGCGCTATGCTGATGCTTCCTTTATGGAAGGTAAAGATGTGACGGTAAAGCGTGGCCGCGATGAGTATGTCTTTGGCCGCAGTGAAATTAACGAGGTTGTCGAAGCGCGCCTCGATGAAATATTCGAAAGAGTAGCAAAGTGCCTCAAGGCAGCTGGTTATGATAAGCGTTTGCCAGAGGGCTTGATTTTGACTGGTGGTGGCGCCAAGATGCGCAATCTTGATATTTATGTTCGTTCGAAGCTTGGTATGGCGGTAAGAATTGGCGAGATTCAGCCATTTATCGAATCCTCGGCGCCAGAAGTTCTGAAGGCGGAGTACGCGACGGCAATTGGTTTGATGCTTCGCGATATGGATATGAGTGAGATGGATAGTGGCCGCAAGCGCCGTAAAGGAGCAAAAAAGCCGTTGTTTAGCGGCGGAGGATTGTCTAAAATTTTCAAAATGTTCCGCTAGGGAAAACAGGGGTGGAGTTATCTAGCAAAAAAATTATTCAGATGATATATTAGATAGAGAATTGGAAAGTAGGAGTATATAAATGCCAGAAGTTAAACCAAATGAGGTGGATAGCGTAGCAAATATTAAGGTCATCGGTGTCGGTGGCGCTGGTTGTAATGCGATTAATCGCATGCGTGATGCTGGTTTGACTGGTGTTGAGTTGATTGCGGCTAATACCGATGCGCAGCAGCTTCGCAGTTCTAAGGCTGACATTAAGCTCCCACTTCATCTTGAATCCAATAAGGGTCTAGGCGCTGGTGCAAATCCTGCTCGTGGCGAGAAGGCCGCTGATGCTAGCCGTGAAGATATTAAGAAGGTTCTTGAAGGTGCCGATATGGTATTCATTACCTTCGGTGCAGGTGGTGGTACTGGTTCTGGTGCAGGCTACATTGTTGCTGAAGAAGCTCGCAAGATGGGCATTTTGACCGTCGGTGTTGTTACTAAGCCATTCGCTATCGAGGGTGAACCTCGCCGCCGCAATGCTGAATGGGCTATCGAACATATGGCTCGCAGCGTTGATGCTCTTATTACTATTCCAAACGATCGCTTGCTACAGGTTGTTGATCCTAATATTCCATGGAACGAATCTCTACGCATCGCTGACGATATTCTTCGCCAGGGTGTTCAGGGTGTTACTGATATTATTACCGAGGAACATCTCATTAATATCGACTTTGCCGATGTTGAGGCTATCATGAAGGACGCTGGTTCGGCTCTTATGGGCATTGGTCGTGCTTCTGGCGAGAACCGTGCTGCCGTAGCTGCTCAGCAGGCTATCGAATCGCCACTTCTCGAGGTTTCTATCGATGGCGCTCGTGGCGTACTCTTCTTGGTATCCGGTGGCGCAAATGTTTCGATGGCAGAGCTTCAGGAAGCTGGTCAGGTTATTACCGCAAGTGTTAGCCCAGATGCAAACATCATTATGGGTGCAAGCATCCGCCCAGAGCTTGAAGATGAAATCATGGTTACCGTTATTGCTACTGGCTTTGATTCTGAGTATTACCGCGAAGATCAGCAGGCGCAGACGATTATTAATCCAACCGTCGAGCCTGAACCAATTGCAAACCCAGCAATGGATGAGCCAGCTCCAATTAGCGAGCCTGAGACTGTAGCTGCAGTTAGTGAAGCTCCAGCAGTAGAGCAGAGTAATAACGAAGACTTTACTGCTACGACTTCTACGAATATTTGGAATTCTGGTGTATTTGGTGGCAACAGTGTCGATGATGACAATGATGTCCCAGCAATCCTACGCCGCCGCCGTAAAAATCGCGATTAATAAGGAGCTCGGAGCGAAACAATGAGCCATTTCAAAATTGGAGAAAGCAAGGTCATTGAAAGCCGCGAATCTCAAGATGGCACAATGATTCGCCGTCGTCGAGTTTCGCTTGATGGCAAGCATCGTTTTACTACCTATGAGCGCATTGAGCGCCCAGGCATGATGGTGCGCAAGCGTAGCGGCAGCAAAGAGGCCTTTAACCGCGAGAAACTTGCGGGCGCTATTCGTAATAGCGTTGGTAAATACTTCGAGAGCGATCTTGACGTTCAGTCGGTAATTGACGAGGTTGAGGATCGCATTTATGCTCGTGGTAAGGATGAAGTCGCCTCGAGTATTATCGGTGAAACGATTCTAGACGTCTTGTCTGATACGAACGAGATGGCATATGTGCGTTTTGCAAGTGTTTTTCGTGAGTTTAGGACTTTGGATGAGCTAGAAAAGAGCATTGCTGAACAGCGTGCTAAGATGGAAGCAAAAAAGAAAGCTAAGGAGTAAAAAATGAGGGTGGTAGTAGTTTGGCGCGAAGAATCTGATTACGGAAGAGAAGTACGTGAATGGATTCGTGATTTTGAAAATAGGACGGGCGTCGCTATTGAGAGTGTTAGTCCGGACGAACCTAACGGCATTAGTATGTGCAAGGCTTATGATATCGTTCAATATCCGACAATTTTGGCGCTAGAAGATGACGGTGCAATGATGCAGATGTGGCGCGGTACGCCGTTGACTTCGATTGATTCAGTTGCGTTCTACGTAATTAATTAATTTGCATTTTGCCAACTTCATGGTATAATAGCATTGTCTTATTATTAATCTCTTGAAGGAGGGAAAAATGAGGATTTTGGCATTTTGGGTTGCCAAGGAAGGTATGCCTTCTCAGATTTCTAGTTTTGAGTTTGGCGTTGCATCACCTCTAGGTCTTAGAGTGGAGCATATTGATGTGAAAAGCTATGATGGCGAAAGACTTGCCAATCAGTATGGCGTAAATAGTTTGCCAACGATTGTTGCTTTGGCAAATTCTGGTTTGGTCTTGCAAACATGGCATGGCTACGATATGCCAACCAGGGATCATCTCAAGTACTATATCGATCGCAATCAATAATTAGTCATTGCATAAAAATATGGTATAATTAAGAAAAGCGTTTGAGCAGCCATCAACTGCGAGCTGGCGAAAGAAAGGTGTGGGAACAAATCTTGTACACTGATTAGAATCGCTCGTGAATCCGCGTGAGAGACGAACTAAGTGCTAGGGAAGTGTTACTGAACTAGAAATTGGATGGTACCGCTCAGGTAGTCATCGCAAAATTATGCGTTTGATTTATGAGTTCCAATGAAAGTTGGAACTTTTTTGTTCGTAATTAATAAAAAGAAAGGAGCGTGCAAAAATGAAGTACAAATACGGTGAACGCCGTCGTGCGAGCGAATACGAAAAAGCACTCGTCGATTGGTGGAAGAAAAATAAGACTTTTGAAAAGTCGATTGAGCAGCGCGACATTGACGATTCCTATGTTTTTTATGATGGGCCTCCATTTATTACGGGTATGCCACATCACGGCACGCTACTTTCTAGCGTCGTTAAGGATGCGGTGCCTCGTTTTTGGACGATGAATGGCAAGCGCGTTGAGCGCCGTTGGGGTTGGGATTGCCATGGTCTTCCAGCAGAGAACTTCGTCGAGAAGCAGCTTGGTATCACCGACCGCCGCGATATCGGTACGAAGATTTCCCTCGAGGATTACATTGTTAAGGCTCGCGAATCGATGGTTGCCAACTCTGAGACTTGGCGCGGCACGATTGATCGCATTGGTCGCTGGGTTGATTTTGACAACTGCTACCGCACCATGAATAAGGATTTCATGGAATCTGTTTGGTGGGCATTTAAGACTCTTTATGAAAAGGGTAAGATCTATGAAGGCGAAAAGGTCTTGATGTATGATACGAAGTTTGCGACCCCTGTTTCCAAGGCAGAGGTTACGATGGATAACGATGCGTATCAGACCGTGACTGATCCGAGCGCTTTCGTAAAGTTTAAGCTAGAGAAGCCAATCAAGAGTTACCTGATGGGCGTAAAGGATGCTGATGAGGATCTCGAGAAGCTCGGCGTTAAGTTTAGCAAAGACGGCAAATATTATACTGTCGAATTGACCCCTGAGCAGGTTGCTGATTACGAGAAGTATGTTGATGAGAATCTCGAAGAAGAATACTGGAATGAGTATATCCAGAACGGCGTAGCTCACTTTACTTTCAAACAGAAGGGTGGCGAGCTAAAGAAGATTGTCTGGCAGCAAGGTGATGACGAAAAAGAACTATTAGAGCTCTGCGAGAAGTTCGCCGAGACGAAGTTCGAAAACGTCGAAAAGATGATTACTGACAATGAATTCTATGCTGATGTCTTCGAAAATACCTATATTCTAGCCTGGACTACTACGCCTTGGACGCTCCCGGCAAACATGGCATTAGCCGTGTCTAAGAAGCTCGAATATGGCCTATATGACGTCGAAGGCGAAAAGATGATTATGGCTAAAGCTTTGTCCGAAAAATTGCTTGGAGAGGGCGCTAAGGTCCTTAAAACGTATTCTGGTAGCGACCTTGCGGGTCTAAAATATGTGCCGCTTTTCGACATGGATGATGATATCCAGGAGAACGAGAACGCTCATAAGATTTGGGCGGCAGATTTTGTTTCTGCTGAAGATGGTACCGGTATTGTGCATATCGCACCAGCTTACGGTGAAGACGACTTTGCGCTCGGTAAGAAGAATGGCGTCCCAACTCGCCATACCATCGACGATAATGGCTATTACTTCCCAGAGTGGGCAGAGAAGCTTCACGAGATTGGTGTCCGCGATACTGACGAGAATGGTCTCGAGGTCTGGGCGGCTAATAAGTTTATTGCAAAGTGCCTCGAAGAAAAGGGTATTATCTGGAAGATTGAATACATTAAGCACGAATATCCATTCAACCCTCGCTCGAAGCAGCGCATTATGTATCGCGCAATTCCGAGCTGGTTCTTCGATATTGAGGGCAGCAAGCCTTTGATGCTCGAGAAGAACGAGGATATTAACTGGTTCCCAGAGCATCTCAAGCATGGCCGCTTTGCAAAGAACATTGAGCAGGCTCCAGACTGGAATCTCTCTCGCGATCGCTTCTGGGCAACCGCTATGCCAGTTTGGCGTGGCGACAAAGGTACGCTCAAGGTAGTCGGCTCTTACGATGAACTTTACGAGCTATCTGGTAAGCGCCTCGAAGATTACCATCGCCCATGGGTCGATGAGATTGAGTTTGATATCGATGGCGAGCACTTCAAGCGCGTCGATAAGGTATTGGACTGCTGGTTCGAATCTGGCTCGATGCCATTTGCTCAGCTCCATTATCCATTCGAGAACAAAGAGAAGTTCGAGAAGAACTACCCAGCAGATTTTATTGTTGAGTATGTTGGTCAGGTTCGCGCATGGTTCTATTATGTCCACGCGGTAAACACGGCGCTCTTCGGCGACAAGGCTTACAAGAATGTTATTACTACTGGTACGCTTGCTGGTAACGATGGCCGCAAGATGAGCAAGTCGCTTGGTAACTATACCGATCCGAACGTTTTGATGGATCGGTATTCAGCAGACGCACTTCGCTTCGTTATGCTATCTAGCCCAGTTCTAGCAGGCGAGGACTTTGCGCTTCTAGATAAGGACGTCTCGGATACCGCGCGCAAGCTTACGATGATTTGGAATGTCTATGACTTCTTTACGATGTATGCAAGTGTCGATGGCTGGGAATTCAAGGGTGATAAGCTTGAGGAACCAAAGCAGCTTGAGAATCCGCTAGATAAGTGGATCGTCTCGAGACTCTACCAGCTACGTAACGAAATCGATGAAAATATGCACGCTTATAATATTCCAGCTGCACTTGCTGGTGTCTTGCCATTTGTCGATGATATGTCTAACTGGTTTGTCCGCCGTTCTCGTCGCCGCTTCTACAAGAGCGATGAAACGAGCGATAAGAATGAGGCATACGAGACTTTGCATTTTGTCTTGAGCTATCTCGCGCTAATCATCGCGCCGTTCGTACCATTCCTCGCCGAGGAGCTTTGGCAGAATATGATGGGTGAGGGCAGTGTTCATCTACAGGATTGGCCAGAAGCTGGCGAGATTGATGCGGTTTTGCTTGGTAAGATGGAGCGCTGCCGCAGCATTATTACTGAGGGCTTGGCTTTGCGCATGGATCGTAACGACGAGTTTGGCCAGATTAAGGTTCGCCAGCCGCTCGCAAAGCTTGTTTATGGCGGCGATAAGCTTGAAGAATTCTTTGAGCAGATTATCGCAGAAGAAGTTAATGTTAAGGCAGTTGAGCATGGTGATGCTTTGAGCCTAGATAAGAAGTTGACGCCTGAGCTAGAAGAGGAAGGCTTCGTGCGTGAGCTTATTCGCTTCGTTCAGTCTGGACGCAAGAAGGCTGGTCTCAACGTTGACGACCGTATTAAGCTAAGTGTCTCCTGCAAGGTTCCTGAGCAGTATCTTGAAACCTTGAAGGCCGAGGTGTTGACAACGGAGTTTGATCCTGAAGGTAACTTTAGCTATGACGAAGTAGTGAAGGTTAATGGCGAAAAGGTCACGATCTCGCTCGAAAAAGCCTAGCTAATACATTAAAGAACCGTTGTAATAGTTGACAACGGTTCTTTTTGTGGTAATTTTTTGGCGGATTTTACAGAGGTATATTTGACAAGTAGGGAATATTGAAGCATAAATGTAGTTGACAAAATGCTTATGTTATGCTAGTATGAAGACAGTTAGATGAAACAAAACAAAAATCTAACAAACAATAATAAAAACAAAAACAATTCCACTGGGTATCCGGAAGGCAAAAGCCGAAAGGAAAAATAAAAAATGAAACATAGCGAAAGCTTCAAACTACCACCAATGACGGATCACGATGCAATGAAGGACATTGCGATAGATGATATTGATAAAAATGAGTCCGTGCAGGATGGCGAAGATGGTGTAGAGAATATGGACTTCGAAACTTTTGAGGATGAAGCGGACTATGTTTCTCCACAAGAGATTTCACAAAAGACTGCCGAACAATTGAAGCAAGTGGAGCTTACTTCAAAGATTGGTAAAGCTATTTACCGTCTACAAACTATTCTTCACTAGTACCTTAGATAATTATTAAATAGGAGATTTGGATATTCGAGGAAAATCCACCATAGCGCCTTAACTAAAACATTATTCAGCAAAGTTAACGAAAGGATTTTGCCTATACGATAGAGCACAAAAATTTAAAACAGGAATTAAACGATATAAGATAGAGAACGAGTAGAGCCAGGGAACTGGCTCTACTTTTTTATGCGAGCAAAATCTTTTAATCGAGCGGTTTTATAATTTTGTGTTCGGGATGTTTGGAAAAAATTTATACAGATTTTTTAACGAATAATTGTATGCGCTCTTGACAGTTCCAAAAAGCTAATGTTAAACTTTTTGCAAAAGGTCAAAATAAACATTTAAAAGAGAGAAAAGGATATGGCAGGAGAACATGCACCTGGTGGTTCTGGCGGTGGTGAGATCGTCAGCGATGCGCTCAGAATTGCTCGTGAGGAGCTAAAAGCCCGTTTGTCGCAAGGGGGAGGCGAAGAGTTTTTCAAGAATTTAGGCTACGATGGCCTAACCGAGGATCAGATCGATACGTTTTCTGAAGATCAAGCAAACGATTTGCTTCAGAAAGCAAAGGAATATGAGGCTGATTCCCATGAAAAGATGATCAAAGATACGACTGATCGCTTGATGGGTATGAGTTTTGCAACGTATTTTGCAGTTATTAAAGATTTTATGGCTTCGCATCCTGGCTGTAAGCCACTTGGTGGTTTCTCGCGTGCTCATATTGAGCAGTTCGTAAGGGACAACATGGCAACGCCTGGCGATATGACGATTTTCCAGTTCGAAGAGTCTATGACTAACAGTCAGCAGGCGCTTGATAACTTGAATACGAATCCAGACGCTGATGTCTCAGGCATGCCACTACCTCCACCACCTGATCCAATTAGTCCTCCGGTCGAGCCGGTGCCTATTAATTCGGGCGATATGAGCGGTGATGCTAGCCACGAATCGGGCGAGATTGAGAAGGCTAAGGAACAGGCTGTTGAAGATATTGCCAATGCATTGTTCGCTCCAATTGCAGGTTCTTCCGAAGAGCGCTTAGTGGTTGACGAAGGTGTCTTTATTGGCGAAGGTGAAATGGATAAAGAAGCTGCCAAAGCAAAGCTTAAATCATTGCTTGACGGCGCTAGCAGCACCTTTGACGTTGAATCAGCTAAGATTAGCATCAAGCATGATTTGCGCCAACGCCAGATTAGTATCGACCGTGTTGTTGAACAATCTATGGCAAACCAGTTCCAGGAAGCAATCCAAAATACTATCAAAGAAACTGGCATTGATAATTATAGGGAAGCATCAACCCCTGATCTTGAAACTTTCTCTACGAAGTTTAAAGAAGTACTTGAAAAGCTTGAGACGAAGAAGCAAAACCGTAAGCGTGGTAGAACAGTTGCCGGTAGCTGCACTAAGTTTGGTCTAGCTGCGGCCGCAGCAATCACTGCAATTGCAACGCTTGTGCTCACTATTACAGGCAGTAGTCAAAGGAGAGCAGCTCTACCAGCAGGTGAGGGCATCGCCGCTACGGATTCTGCAGATGAGGGTGAAGATACGCCAGATATCATCGACCTTACGGCCAAAACCGTTGACGAGGACAATGAAGAAAGCGCAGAGCAGAGCGTAGAGCAGAACGAGGCTGAAGAAGGCGATTGGGATGCACTACATGGTAATGATGCACGCGGTCTTTGGGCTAATGAAGATGGTACTGGTCCAAATGAGAACAAGAAGGGTGAACGTAACCTAGTTGGCGCTAACGAGTTTGCTGGATTTACGGAAGAACGCTTGTCGACTGACGAAGGCCAGAAGGAATTTAAGGATCACTTCATGAGTGTCGCAACGCGTGAGGCTGCTGTCCTCGAACAGGTCGCAGACTACGCTCAGAAGCATGGTGATTTGGAACTCTTGCCACCTTCGATTAGGAATCTTGAGGGCGAAGAACTCGAGAATGCTATCAATGAGAACCGTGATGGCTGTTATGATGAGTTGCTAAGCAACTTGAAGAATCGTCTCGAGAATGCCCATGTCAAGAGAGGTAACCTCGAAGCAGGCAATTACTCGAACTACTATGCTCATATGATTAATCCAGATGGCATGGCCACGAAGGATAACCTTGAGCTCGAAACTTGTACGACTTGGGAAAATGGCACGGATGTATTTATTGTCGAATTTGGCGATGGTTCATATCTAATGTTCAAGGAAGGTTGTATTCAGTTGGTTGAGAGAATCCCAGATAGAGGCACTCCACCTCCAGAAAAGGAAACTCCTCCACCAGACGAAGAGACGCCACCACCAGATGACGAAACCCCACCACCAGATGAGGAAACACCTCCACCTGATGATGAGACGCCGCCACCTGACGACGAGACTCCTCCACCAGATAACTCCAAGCATGAGGAAGCACTCAAAGCTGGTCAGGGCGATAATGTATCTCCAGTCCAAGAGGGCGAAAGAATCGAAAGAGATAGAGATCAGGTTAACTGGACTAGCGATGGTATAGTCGTTGAGCCAATTAGCCAAGAGGCAGAAAACGCTGACCAGACATTGAACCAGATTAACTACGCTGACGACATTGCGGCTCAGGAAGCTCAGAGGAGGCAGGAAGCAGCAGAAGAGCAAGCTCGTATTGACGAAGCTGCAGCCAGCCAAGAAGCCGTAAACCTTGACCTAAACGAACTAGGTAACGGCTTCTAAAGGGGGATTAGAGGGTAAAAAGGAGTAAAATATGCTAAAAACAAAAAATACAAAACTTAAGTGGAGAAAGGCGCTATTTGCGGCGACTGCAGCAGTTTTGCCAGTAGTCGGCCCGGCAGCATCGACTCTCGCTTGGAGTGGTTCGCAGAACCTCAACAACGAGAGATTCACGATGGGCTCGCCGTCCAAGTATGGCGTCATGAACCGCATCACCAACAACTGTCAGGAAGACAATTACGTTGATGGTGATAATAACAAGGAATGTTTGGGGGCAGGCCTTGGATCAGAGCTAGAGTTTGTACGCGTACGTGTCGCAAGCGATACGAATGCAGACTTCCAAGCTTACGCAGGTGCAGGTGAGGCACTACAGCTACAAGCTGGCCAAACCTACGAAGTTCGCGCATATTACCATAACGATGCTATGTCGGTACTTGGCAATTTGAAGGCGGATGCAGCTGCTTACTACATTCAGAACGGTAGCCTCCCTGAAGGCTATACGGACATGGGGGAATGTGGTGGTATCGGCACCTTGGCGAACACTCGCTTTAGTGCGCTCATTCCTGTTTCTGTAGCTGCAGGGCAGAATGACGCTCAGCTCGGCGCACAGTATTCTTACGATAGCATCCACTGGGATGACTCGACTAAGAACTACCAGCGTGACGCTGATAATAATCTAGTTCAGACGCGCGATTACGTCTTTGATAGTCTTTATCTAGCCAATCCAACCGGCAAAGATATGAAGATTGTCTTGGATGACGCTACGATCACGCTTCATAACAACAATACTACTAACGGTCAGAAGCTTGCAATCAATGCAGCTAACGATAACGACATCTTCCCAGATGACGAGCTCGGCGGCGCTTTGATTGGTAGCCTCGAGATGAATGGTAGAATTTGTGCTTGTGCGGAATACTCTGGCTATGTTAGCTATATCTTCCACACAGAGCAGGCTGAAGCCGAAGTTATTAAGGAAGCTTCGCTCGATGGCGTAAACTTCTCGAACACGGTTTCTGCAAAGCCTGGCGATACGGTTACTTACCGTATCAAGTACAAGAACTCTGGTACTCGCCAGCTAACGAATGTTACCTTCGTGGATTCGTTGCCAGGCGCTGTTACCTTGATCCCTGGTACGACCAAATTGGTTAACTATGCAAACCCGAATGGTTTGATTCTTGACGATGTGATTGGTAAGAACGGTATAAATACCGGTAACTATGATCCAGGTGCCGAAGCGACGATTACTTACCAGGTTAAAGTTAACGACAATGCTTACGATCTAATTGATTGTATTGAAGCACCGTTCAATAATTTGATTACAGTTACTGATGACGTGACGGGTAGCACGACGGCTACTTCGACTATCCTTATTAAGGAAGTTTGTACGCCAGTTACTCCTCCAACTTTCCCAAATACGGGTCCAGTTGAAATCGTTACGGTTGTAATTGCTGTTGCAGCTCTTACTGCTGGTGCAGTTTACTACTACAACAGTCAGAAGGCCTTGAATGCTGCTAAGCGTTCTGGCGGAATCAAGAGCGAAAAGAGCTCCGATTCTGGCAAAAACGACGAAAAATAGTAGTTTTTAGCATACTTAGGGGGGATTTTAGGGGGGATATCGCACCTTTCGAAACAAACTTGGAAAAGTTCGCTCTTTATGTAATTTGCTCCTAACTCTAAAACTCGGATTGCTATTGGGTAGGCAAGGAAGAGTTTTAAAGAACCTCAGTATTGGGTAGCTGAGGTTCTTTTTTTATTGAGAAAAGTGTGGAGCGCCCCTGAAGCTTGCATTCATTCATATAATCTGTTAAAATAGTGGGTATGAAAAAAGCAGTCATTAAGGTTGGCGGCAAGCAGTATATTGTCGCTGAAAAAGAGACCCTCCTGGTGGACCTCCTCCCGGAAGGAACTAAAGATCTCGCTCTTGACGCTTTGCTCGTAATTGATGGCGACAAAACTACTGTCGGCGAACCAACAGTTAAGGGAGTAAAGGTAAAGGCGAAGGTCGTAGAAGAGAAAGTCGCCGGTGAAAAGCTCCGCGTCATTCGTTACCATTCTAAGAAGCGTGTCCATAAAGAAATTGGTCACCGCCAGAAGTATACTAAGATCGAAATCGTTAGTATTGCTTAATAACAATATAAATACGGGTGCAGAATTGTGCCCGTATTTTTGCTAGGATAAATATATGGAAAATGAATTGTTGCCAAAACATTTAGGTTTTATTGTAGATGGAAACCGCCGCTGGGCACGCGAGCGCGGATTGCCTACGCTTGAGGGGCATCGTCGCGGTATTGCTTTGGTTGAGGATATTGCACATGAATGTTTCGACCGTGGTGTGAAGTTTGCTAGTTTTTATATCTTTTCGACGGAAAACTGGGATCGCAGCGAGGAAGAAGTCTCGTATTTGATGGATTTGGTCGATAAGTGTTTGAAGAAGTTTTCGAAGAAATGCATCGAGAAGAATGTGCGCATTGCGATTTTGGGAACGAAGGAGCGTTTATCCGAGAAGCTAGTTAAGGCTGTCGAGGAGGCTGAGCGCTTGACGGAGAAGTGTACCGGTGCGGTTCTGGCACTCTGTTTTAACTATGGCGGTAAGAAGGAAATTGAGGACGCTGTTGCAAAGATCGATGGCGAGGTGACAGTCGAGAAGATTGAGCAGAATCTATATCATCCAGAGATTCCGCCTGTCGATATGGTGATTCGTACCTCGGGCGAGCAGAGGATTTCTGGCTTTATGCTTTGGCGCATGGCTTATTCCGAGATGCTTTTCCTTGATAAGAAGTGGCCAGACATGACAAAGGAAGATGTTGGCTTGATTCTCGAGGATTTTGCGAGCCGCAACCGTCGTTTTGGTAAGTAATCAAAACGCTTATGATTTTGACCGCTCAAGCTTGGCGCGTGTTACTATAGAAGAATGAGTATATTTGTGGGAGTTATTGTGGGGCTCTTTATGCTCGTGTTCTTAGTAACAGCGCACGAGTTTGGGCACTTTTTAATGGCGCGCAAGAATGGCGTCGAGGTGGAGGAATTTGGTATTTGTTTCCCGCCGAGAGCGATTTGCTGGCGCAAGGTTGACGGTAAGTGGAAGCGTATTCCGAAGAGTCAGTGGAAGAAAATGCCGGGCGAAGGTTTGGTGATTTCGCTGAACTGGTTGCCGATTGGTGGTTTTTGCCAGATGAAGGGCGAGAGCGCAGCGGATATGCAGAAGGGCAGTTTTGGTCGCGCAAGCTATTGGCGTAAGACGAAGATTCTCTTTGGTGGTGTTGCGATGAACTGGCTAGTTTCCTTCGTGCTTTTGACAATTTTGGCTTTTACGGGCATGCCGCATTTCTTGGAGAATCAGTTTACGATCGAGAGCGATACAAAGGCTATCCCAGTTGAACCAGTACAGGTGTTAGAGGTAATTAATGATAGTCCAGCGCAGAAGGCGGGCTTCTTGAGCGGTGATCTTCTAAAGAGTGCGAGCTATGGTTTTGAGTGCGAGCAGAAGCCTTGTGCGGATGCGGAAGAGGTCGCGATTAACTCAGCAAGTGATTTTATTGATGCGAATGGTCGCCATGCTGGTCAAGCGATTGCGGTAGTAATTGAGCGCGACGGTGAAGAGAAAACTCTCGAGATGACGCTCAATGGTAATGATGCCGAGTATCTGTTCGGTGCGACGATTGGCGGCTCGGCGCTATACAGGAACACCTGGAGCGCTCCGATTGTTGGCGCTGGCACGATGTTGCAAATCACGGGCGAGACTTTTAAGGGCGTAGGAACGCTTCTGGTGAAGTTTTTTAGCGGAATTGTAAAGCAGGTCAATTTCAGCGCTGACGTGCGTCAGGCGGGCGCTGACGAGCTCAAAACGGCAACCGATTCGATGAGTGGTCCTGTTGGTATTGTCGGTATCTTGTTCCCGGCATTTACAAGTAGCGGCGCGCCATATCTTTTCTTCTTGGTAGCGATTATTTCGATTTCCTTGGCTTGCATGAATGTTTTGCCGATTCCGGCGCTCGACGGTGGTCGCTGGCTGCTCATTACGATCTTCAAGCTTCGCAAAAAGAAGCTAACGCAAGAGAAGGAAGAGAAGATTGTTGGTAGGGCATTTACGGCGATTATTTTGCTTTCGCTCGTCGTGACGGCGATTGATATAATTAGAGTAATTAGTATGGGCAAGGGGCAATAAATGACAACAAAGAAAACTAACGATAAGGTTGAGAAGGTCGTAAAAAAGACCGACAAGACCACGAAAAGTGCCGAAAAAAGCACAAAAAGTAGCGAAAAAGTAACGAAAATCGCAGCAAAACCGCAGGAAGTAAGTAGATATCGTCGTTTGATTGAGAATTTGCGCGCGCGCTGGAATAAGAAGAAGCGTTCGAGCAAGGCTTGGAAGATTGGTTTAAATATCGCCGAGCTCTTAGTACTTTGTGCTTGGGTTTGGGTTTGTCTAGAGGCTTCGCAGTATATCGTCATGGGCGCTTTGCGTGTTATGGTGTATTTTGGCTTTGATTATGCTGGGCACGAGACGGTGATTCAGACGGTCTTTTCGGCTGTTATTTATATGATTTGCCTTGGTATTACGATTGGTCTTCCTTGGCTAATATTAGGAGAGAAGACAACGCGCGACGAATGTGGCTTGCGGGGTCTATTTACTTGGACGGATATTGGCCTTGGTGTTGCTGGTTTTGTAGTTGCAATGATTGCAATTTTGCTAGTAACGGCGGTCGTGGCGATTATTTGCCCTTGGATCGATATGGAGCAGGCACAGGATGTCGGTTTCGAGAATCTGGTCGGTTTCAAGGATATGATGCTTGCCTTTGTAACCTTGGTGGTCGTGGCGCCTCTCTGCGAGGAGATTATCTTCCGTGGATGGCTTTATGGTAAGCTTCGCGCTCGCACTTGGGCGATGCCAGCTATCATTTTGACTTCAATCATGTTTGGAATCGCACACGGGCAGTGGAATGTTGGCATTACGGTTGGCGTCATGAGCGTCATTATGTGCCTCATTCGCGAAATGACCGGTACGATTTGGGGTGGTATGATTATCCATATGTTAAAGAATGGACTAGCATACTACTTGCTGTTCGTTCGCTTTATTTAGGGCGAAAATAGGGTATGCCAGAATTACCTGAAATAGAGACGATTCGACGCGGTTTACAGGGGCGAATCCTGAATACGAAAATTGTTCAATTTGAGGTTTTGAGCGCCAAAAGTTTCCGTGGCGAAAAAGCTCATGTTTTGGGTCGAAAGTTTGTAAAAATCGACAGAAAAGGGAAAGCGCTTTTGATGCGCCTAGACGATGGTATGACCATTATGGCGCATATGCGCATGACTGGACAGATGATTGTGGTTGGTGCTGGCGAGCGTTTTGCGGCCGGACATCCTGATGGCAACTTTGTGGCTGAGATGCCAAGTAAGCATACGCGTGTTTGGTTTGGCTTTGAGGATGGATCGCATTTATACTTCAATGATCTTAGAAAATTCGGTTTTTTGGCACTTTTGGACGAAAAATCGCTAAAAAATGACCGATTTTTGCAAGAGCTTGGTCCAGAACCGTGGGATATGAGTGAAGCGGATTTTTATGAAGCTTTGCAGCGACATAAGTCTGCGCCGATTAAAGCGACTTTATTAAACCAAAAAGTTGTGGCTGGGCTTGGAAATATTTACGTGGATGAAGCTTGTCATTTAACGCGTATTTTTCCAGGAACTTTGACTGGCAAATTGTCGCGCGCGCAGTCCGACGCGCTTTTGCAGAATGCGCGCAAAGTCATGCAGGACGCAATCGATGCTGGCGGCTCGACCATGAAGGACTATGTGCGCGCGGACGGCACGCGCGGAAATTATTTGGATAAATTTGCGCGTGTATTTAGACGCGATGGCGAAGCTTGTTTGACTTGCGGAACAACAATTTTAAAAACTAGAGTAGCTGGACGTGGCACACATTATTGCCCAAAATGCCAGCCTGAACAATAATAGGTATAAGTATGCCAATCAAGATATTTTACGGAAGTGATCGTATTGCGGCGCGTAAGGCGGCGGAACGGGTGTTGGGTACTGATTATGAGGTGATAGAAGCTGAGGAATTATCTGTAGCCGACCTTGAATCAATTTTTCGTGGCACGACGATTTTTGATATGGGTGCTGAGCGAAAAATTTTGCTCAAGGACCTGAGTTCGAATAAGGAATGCTTTGAAAAGCTGCCAGAATACGCCGATACGACGGCTCTCGTGGCGCTTTTGGAGGGTAAATTAAGTAAGGTTTTGGCGAGCGTAAAGGCTATATTTGCTTGTAAAGAGATTGAAGCTAAGGAGTTTACGCTGCGCGAAGAATTGACTCGTGATAAGTATGAAAACAATGCGCCATTTAACTCGGCGTTTGCCGGCCGCGGCGCTGAGGCGATTCGTAAGCTAAATTTGATCAAGGACAGGACTGCTGCGCCGGTTATTATTGGCACAATGGGCTCACAGGTTGTGAAGTATTTGGATAAGCCTAAGGGTCAGAAAGCGATGAAGATTATCGCGAAGGCTGATATGATGACCAAGAGCTCGAATATCGATATGTGGCTGCCAGTTGAGTGGGCCTTGCTTGAAATCGCGCAGTTAAAGTAGCTTTGAATAATTTACTAAAAACAATTGAGCAACAAAAAACCAGCCGGAAGGCTGGATTTTTGAACTTAGGCTGCGTGAACTTCGACGCGGGTGCGTGGAACGCTCTTGCCTGAGAAGTGGTTCTTCTTGGTCTTGACGAAGACGACCTTGCCATCAATCGCTGCATGAATCGTGAAATTGCGGCTCATGAACGTGCCAGGGCCAGCGATCTTCGTAGCGCCGGTTTGGCGAACGAGTACTTCGCCAGTGCGAACAGTCTGACCACCAAAACGCTTGACGCCTAGGCGCTGACCAGCGTTGTTGTGTAGGTTTTTGCTGGTACCGCCAGCTTTGACATGTGACATACTACTACTGTTTCCTTAAAATTAATAATTGGCGCGCAACGATCTGTCCATCTCTGTAATAGAGAAGGTCTTTACTCGCTGCGTGCTTATACTGAAGTGTATTATAGCCGAGTTTTTCGATTTCGTCAAGGATATTTACCCCGAGATAGCTGCCGTCTGGGCGTAACCACGCTGGAGTGGCCAAGCAGAGCCTAGTGCCAGACTTAATCTGAGGTGCTAGATTCTTCAAAAACTTCGTCAGGAGCTCCTTGGTGGACTGCTGATATTCCTTAAGCTTAATGCCGCTAGGCGCTGCCGAAAGTGGGTGCCCAAGATAGATTTCGCTGGCAATACAGTCGATTTCGTGCAATTTCCAGTCATGATCAGTGGCGTCGCCTTGTTCAAGATAGAGCTTAGGCGCATCTTTTGTCTGGAGCTCAGGCGTGCGACCAACTAGCCAGTCGAGGTTTTTGCGGGAATAATCAATCATTTTGTCGCTAAGATCGGTACCATAGGTTGAAAAGCCCATAAGTGTAGCTTCTTGTAATACAACGCCAGTTCCGCAGAATGGGTCGAGTACGACGCCGTCTTTGCGGTCGGCGGCAGCGATATTAATGAGGATCTGGGCGAGTTTTGGCGGAAGCATGCCAACGAAAGCGTCGCGAGCTGGGCGTTCGCGGTCGCGCTTGGCATAGGCGGTGATGTTTTGGGTGCCGATGGAAATCGCCAAAATGTTGCCGAACTTAAGAATTTCGATATGATTAAGCTTTTCGCCGAGCTGATTGTGATGAGAGGCGGCAGAACTCAAGATTGCGCCGTCGTTATTTGGAACGAGGCGGACGTTGCGGCCGTGGCGTTTGAGTAAGTTCTTGTATTTTAGGGCCAAGGACCAGACGGATTTCTTGTTGGCTTTTGGCGAGTAATCCGAGACGCCAAGGGTGATTTTGCCGGCAGGAAGCTTGGAGAGATAGTCCGAAAGGTTTTCTTCGAGGATTTGGCCGGCTTTAATAGCGCCACCAAGGCGGTCGAGATCGAGTTTGTCGCAAGTAACCTGTGCGAGCGGCGCGGTGCCTTCTTTGAGATTTAGTACCTTAACGTTCTGGGCGCCAAAAAGCGACTCGAGCTCAGTGAGGGATAATTTTGGCTCACGACCAAGAACTAGCAGGTACTGCATAAAAAATATTATAACATAAAATTGCCCGAAAATCTTTAGCGGATAGGCGCCAAAGCTATCGGTGGACCGCTGAAAACTTGCTATAATTTATTCATGTTTAAGAAAATCCTGAGCATAGTTACAATCGCATTTGTAGTGTTCTTAGGTTACCAGGCTTTTTCAGAAACTATCGTGCTCGAAGGCGAGGAAATGACGATGTTTCAGGCTACGCTCGAATCAATGAAGGATCTTAATCTTTGGGTTCTGTTGCTGCTTATTCCGGAGCAGGCGGCTATGTATTTCTCGGCAGCACAAATCTACTTTGCGTTCCTGAAAGAGCGCCACAAGATGCATATAAGCAAGCTCAAACTTACGCGTATTGCGCTCGAAATTAACTTCGTGAACCATACAATGCCGAGTTGTGGCATGAGTGGCCTTGCGTACTTGGCTTGGCGTCTTCGCGAGCTGAAGGTATCGGCTGGGCAGGTGAGCTTTATTCATGCTTTGCGCTATGCGATTTGTGCGATTATGAACACGATCCAGACTTTTATTGCGATTGCTATCGTTTTGATTGTTGGTTGCGTCCCAAAAGAGAATTACTGGTATCTCTGGCTGGCAGCCGCGTTGGCGCTTGGTGTGCAGCTACTGATTTTGACTGGCCTTATCATCGTGCGTAAACAGAAGAATGTCGACTGGGTCATGCTAAAAATCAAGAAATTGGCCAGTTTTTGGACGAAAAAGTTCAAAAAATCGCGTTTTAATCCGGATTTTGCTGAAAGATTCTTTACGGATATGCGCCAAGATTATCTAGCGCTCAGGCGCAATAAGCGCATGCTGTGGCGTCCAGCTTTGTGGGGTCTTTTGTTCTCGTTTCTCGAGCTAGCGACTTATTGGGTGGTTGGCATTGCAATGGGACATCCAGAGATGTTGCCGCAAATTATGATTGCTGAGGGTGTTGCGAGCGTGGTTGGCACTTTTATGATTACTCCTGGCGGCATTGGTGGCTACGAAGGTGCGTTTATTGCGGTTTTGGCGGCTACTGGCGTGGATTTAACGGTTGCAACGGTGGTTGTTATTACAACTCGTATCGTGGTCTTCTTTGGCACGATTGCGAGCGGCATGGGTTTCTATCAGCAGGCATTGCTGTCTCGCCCGGATAAATTTAGTATGGAGAAGAAAGATGAATAGTGAACTGGTATATTCCGTAACGGATTTTCAGGCGGTTTGCAATCAGATTCTTGACAGTGCCTTTAGTGGTGTTGTGATCGAGGGCGAGGTTGCGAGCTTTAAAGTAAATCAGAATAAGTTTATTTTCTTCGATTTGAAGGATGATGAGTCAAGCATTGGCTGCTTTATGATGGCTTTTGCGCTACGCTTTCCGCTCGAAGATGGCATGAAGGTACGCATTCGTGCGATTCCGAAGCTGACAAAGTGGGGCAAGTTCTCGCTGACAGTTCAGAGTGTAATGCCAGTAGGCGAGGGCAGTATTAAGAAGAGTCTTGAGCTTCTAAAGAAGAAGCTGACGGCCGAGGGTTTGTTTGCGCCTGAACGCAAGCGTCGCTTACCTGAAGAGATTGAGAAGATTGGTGTGATTTCGAGCACGCAGGCTGCAGGTTACGCTGACTTTTGTAAGATTATGAACGAGCGTTGGGGCGGCCTGTCGGTTACGGTCGCGCATACGCAGGTGCAGGGCGCCGTGGCGGCGGATCAGATTATTCGCGCGCTACAATACTTTAACGAGCGCAGCGAAGTGCAGGTTATTGCTTTGATTCGTGGCGGTGGTAGTGCTGACGATCTCGCAGTCTTTAATGACGAGAAGCTTGTGCGCGCAATCGCGGCCAGCAAGATCCCGGTAATTACGGGTATCGGTCACGAAATCGATACGAGCCTATGCGATTTGGCTGCGGACGTGGTGGCTTCGACCCCAAGTAACGCCGCGCAGATGCTAACACGTGACCGCAAGGAAGTGGTGGCGGCATTAAGGGGTGATGTTGGCCGTATAAATAATTTGCTCAATACGAAGATTGATGATTTCGCTAAGGAAACTAGGGAATTGGTGGCTGATGCAAAGCGAGAAATTGTTGTAAAAATTGCAACATTCGAGCAAGAAATTGCTGGCATTGTGAAGGTGCTTGATCAGCTCAATCCGGAGAAGGTTTTGGCGCGTGGTTATGCGCTTATGAGTGGCAAAATTGAAGTAGGAAGCGTTGTAAATATTACAACATTGAAGAACGAGATAAAAGCCGAGATTAAGGAAGTCGCAAAAAGGAATTAAGGAAGGAGTTTTTATGGCAAATAAGAAGATTAATGCGAAGATTGACGAGCTAAAGGCTGGCGTAGATTGGTTCTACTCGGATGATTTTGAATTGGATCAGGCTTCAGCTAAGTACAAGGAGCTCACGACGCTCGCTAAAGACATCGAAAAAGATTTGGCTGAACTCAAGAACGAGATCAAGGTTATTGACGAAGATTTTTCCAAATAGAACCTGGGCGGCGCCTTGCGAAAATGTTAGCGTTTAGTCTATAATTTGTGTATGAATCCGAATTCTTCGAATGGTGCGCCGAGGAATCCTTATGCTAATACTGGCATGAGTCCTAACCTTGGCAAAAACAGCTCTATGCGTCATCAGGCTTCGCAGGTTGTGGGTGTAAATATCGCACAGGCTCCTGGCGCTTCGACTAGCTCTGAAAAAGATGCTGGTGCAGCTGGTCGCACAATTGCGCTTGTAGTTGCGTGTTTGACTGCGGCGACCTCTATTATTGTGATGGTTTCCATCTTCGTGAAGTGGCAGAATTTGATTGATAATAACGAGACGAATACGGCAATTTTGATTGAGGCTGGTAAGCTTGAGCAGCAGCAAGAAGATATGAAGGAATACGCCGAGCGCGATAAGCAACCATGGCAGCTTTTTGAGGGCGTGCCGACTGGCTACGGCGCTTTGCAGTTCCAATATCCAAAGACCTGGAGTGCCTATGTTGAAAGTGATGGCTTGGAAGGCCGTGATTTCGAGGCTTACTTTAGGCCGTCAGAAGTTTTGCCGATTAGCGATCCATTGTCGCGTTATGCTTTGCGCCTAACGATTAAGGTGCAGTCTTATGAGGATGTTGTTGCTGAGTATGATGTCTTGAAGGACGAGCTCAAGAATAACGAAGAGAATCCAATGGAGCTCAAAACGGTTGGCCGCATTGACACTTACGATGGTGATACGATGCGCTATGATGGTGTCTTGGCGAGGGATGGCAGTATTTCTGGTAGCGTTGTGTTGATTAAGATCAATAACGCGACGGCAATTTTGCAGATGGATTCCGAGACTTATCGAGAAGATTTTGATAAAGTATTGACCACGCTAGTCCGCGGCAATAAGTTGTAAAAAATACAACAATTTTTGCGAGCATGAGCTTTTTCTTCGCGCCGGCATTTTGTGTAAAATAGAGGCATGGAGAGTGAGGTAATGAACGCCAATTCTGGCGTAGTTGTGGTTGCGCACGAACTAAAAGCGCCGCTGAGCTTGGTGCGCCAGCTTGCCTTGTCTCTAGACTTAGAAGATACGCCTGAGGCGCGTCGCGAGATTAGCCGACAGATTGTATCGACGAGCGAACGTGCTTTGCGTCAGGTCGAGGATATGTTGAAGGTTTCGCGTCTCGACGACGCCTTGTTCGAGATGGAGCCAGTCAATCCGCGTGCGGTTTGTGACGATGTGGTGGACGAGCTTTGGAAACTCTTTAGGTTTAATCGTCGCGAGCTTAAGATTTACTACAGAAACCGCCGTCGCTTGGTGGTGGCAAATACGCAGCTACTGCATTCGGTAATTTACAATTTCTGTCTGAACGCGATGAATTATGGCGGCGAGGATTTGCCGAGCGAGATTTTTATTAGCGATAAAGGCTACGATAGGATTCGCATCGAGGTACGCGATTATGGTCCGGCGGTGCCAACGCGGATTTGGCGCCAGATCAAGGATGGTGTCGTGAAGAAGCCTACTGAGATTTCGATGCGCCCAGGCAGCTCTGGTATGGGGCTTTATATCGCCGGGAAGTTTACGAATTATATGAATGGCAAGCTGGGTCTTACACGCCATCGCGATGGCACGAGCTTTTATATTGATTTGCCAGTAAGTGGACAGTTGAGTTTGGTGTAATGGGTCGGATTTTTGTGCTTGAGGACGATAAGGGCTGGGAGGCATATTACAGACGTGCGCTGAGAAAGTATGATCTGGCGTTTTTTAATAATGGCATCGAGGCGATTGCGGCGATGGATGAAGAGCAGCCAGATTTGGTGATTCTGGACGTGCTATTGGCTGGCCCGACTGGCTTTGCGGTCGTACACGAGATGCGCAGCTATCCGGAGCTCGAAAATGTGCCAATTATCGTGGTTTCAAGCGTAAAAATCCGCGAAATTGATGAAAAATACGGTATTTTGAAGACTTTTGATAAGGCAGAGATGATGCCGAGCGATTTGCTGAGTTCGGTTGCTAATGCTTTGGAGGTGGCGTGATGGCGGAGAACAAATACGGCAAAGATACGCGTACGAAAGCAATCGTGCTGCGTCGCACGGATTATGGCGAGGCGGACAGGATTTTGCAGCTTTTGACGCCAGAAGGCAAGCGCAGTGTGATTGCGCGCGGGGTGCGCAGGGAGAAGTCCAAGTTGGCAGGCGGAATTGAGCTTTTTTCGGTCTCTGACGTGCTTATTCATAATGGACGTAGCGAATTGGGTGTTTTGACTGGCGTGCGCCTTGTGGAGCATTATGATGGCCTTGTAAAGGATTTGGATTTGATCGAGCAGGGTGGAGCTTTGATGAGGCAAGTGAATCGACTATCGGAGCAGGTGGATTCGCCGGAATTCTTTAGCATTACGCAACAGAGCTTCCGTTCGATGCAAAAGCGCGTCACGGAGGATGCTACGGGGCGTTGGAAGGACGTTTTGCGCGCTTGGTGGGGGCTGAATTTGCAGAAGGTTGGCGGCGAAGAGGTAAACTTGCGCTACGATACGAATGGCGAAAAGTTGCAGGCGGACCAGCGCTACTATTGGGACGGCGAAAGTATGGCCTTCGCGCCAGCGAATGCGGGCAGAATTTCGGCTGAACATATCAAGCTAATGCGTATCATGGTCTCTGGCGCCTCCGAATTGGCGCTGAAAGTGAAGGGCGCTGACGAGCTGATTGATGAGATTTTGTACATCGTGAAGTGCGCCGAGCGCGCTCGCGAATAAGTTATACTAGTCTTATGAATCAATTTGATAATGTTACTTCAGCGGCGAATACTTTTGCGCAATATAACTGTAGGGGCAACGAGAATGCTTATGTCTTGGCACAAGATGATGTCGAGGTAAGGGCTGCTTCTAACGGTGGCTATTATGGTGGCGGCATTATTGGCGGCATGGTTGCCAGCGCGGTGAGTGAGGCTGTTCGCAATAGTAAGCAAGAGCAGAGCATGATTGGCGGCTGTGTGAATATCATGATGGATGTGACCGAGACTGGCATTGGCGTCCTTGGCGTCAAGAAGGCTGGCGTTTTCAAGAAGTGGAATACAGCTTCAGTCAAGGAGAATACATCGCTATTCTATATGCGCTATGAAGATATGGAATCGCTCGATCTTAAGAAGTCGATGGGCATGTATATTTTGACCTTCAAGACGAAGACCGGCGTAACTTTCCGCGCTCGCATCTACTCAAAGGTGAAAGAGTTGGATTATCAAGATGCCGGCTTGCAAGCTATTATCGCGCGCTTTGGCGCAAGATAGACGACCAATAGAATAAAAGGCGTCCAGGGGTGCCTCTCTCGCGAATTTATTGTATAATAGTTGTATTATGGCAAAAATGGAAGATATTGTAAGCCTCTGTAAACGCCGTGGCTTTATTTGGCAGGGTTCTGACGTTTATGGTGGTATGGCGGGAACCTGGGATTTTGGTCCGCTTGGCGTTGCTCTTAAGCGCCGTATGATGGCTACTTGGTGGAATTATTGGGTTGAAGGTCGCGACGATATGTATGGCGTCGATGCGGCTATTATTATGAATCCTCAGACTTGGGAAGCTTCTGGACATACTGCAACTTTTGCTGATCCGCTTGTAGAATGTGGCGACTGCCATGGTCGTTTCCGCGCCGATAAGTTGATTGAAGGTGCTAATGAAAGCATTTCTACTGAAGAGTTCAAGGCTCAGAACGTAAAGTGTCCAACTTGTGGCAAGGTTAACTGGAGCGATATCCGTAAGTTCAATATGATGTTCCAGACGCATGTCGGCCCAGTCGATGATGATTCTTCGATTGCTTATCTTCGCCCAGAGACTGCTCAGGGTATCTTTACGAATTACAAGAACGTTGTCGATACGATTTATCCAGATTTGCCTTTCGGTCTCGCTCAGCAGGGTAAGGCCTTCCGCAATGAGATTTCGCCACGCGATTTTGTCTTGCGTGATCGCGAATGCGAGCAGATGGAGATCGAGTACTTCATTAATCCTGAGACCTGGAAAGAAAACTTTGAGATGCTCAGCGAGGCATATCATAAGTTCTTGACCGACGAGATGGGCTTGGATGCTGAGCGCATTCATGACCTTGAGGTTGCTCCGGAAGATCGTGCGCATTATTCTAAGCATACGATTGATGTTATGTTCGATTATCCGAACGGCACAGAAGAGTTGATGGGTATCGCTTATCGTACTGACTTTGATCTTATGAATATTCAGAAGGCTAGCGGCAAGAGCATGGAGTATATTCCAAAGGGCGGCGGTGAGCGTTTTGTTCCGCACGTAATTGAGCCATCGATTGGTGTTGAGCGTTTGCTGCTCGCGGTTTTGACTTGTGCTTACAAGGAAGAAGAGAAGGACGGCAAGAAGCGTACGATTTTGGCTTTGCCAGAACATTTGGCTCCATATCGCTTCTGTGTATCGCCGCTTCTTAAGAATAAGCCTGACCTAGTCGCAAAGGCGCGTGAGGTCTACGGCATTCTTCGCAAGAAATACGGCAATGTTACTTGGGATGATTCTGGTAATATTGGTAAGCGCTATCTCAAGCAAGACGAGATTGGTACACCAAAGTGTGTTGTTATCGACTTTGATACGCTCGAAGATGATACTGTTACGGTTCGTGATCGTGATACAACCGAACAGGTTCGTGTGAAAATTGCAGAGTTGTAATATAAGACAGTAAAAGCCCCGTACGTAGTGTACGGGGCTTTTTGGTTAGACGGGCATATGTGTAACGAAAGCTTCGGTGTTGCTGCCTGTATTGATGGGTGGGGCGATGATAGCAACAACCTCAACTCCATCATGGAAGAGGGTCTCAGCAGCTGCTGCGTTATCTCCGCCTTTGATGTAGGATGCGTCGAGTCTATACGGAGCGTCGGTTTCGTTGGCTTCGTCGGCTTCGTTCAGGTCTACGTCGTTCAGGATGTAGTTGCTGATTTCCTCTGCGAGGTCAATCAGCTTCTTCTCGAGAAGCACGAGTTTTGCCTTGAGTTTATTCTCAATGATCTCCTCGCTGCTTTTGGGAAGGTAGTTGTTATCAGCGCAGTAGAAACTGCTTTTGAACTCTTCTGCCTTTGAAGGGGGGAATTTCTCGATCAGTTTGCCATTCAGAGAGAAGATGCGTCTGGTTACGCTAGCGACGTTGCTTTCGAAATAATAGCTCTTTTCTTCTGTAATGATTGCAATCTGCTTGTCTTCGGTGTAGCGATAGTAGTGCTCGTGCTTGAGCGCGAATGACAGAGTAATGATTTTCTTGTGGATTCTGTCGTGTTCGGCGACGAGTGCGGCATAGTTGGGGTTGACAGTAGGGGTAGTTTTCTTGAGCTCCGTCTTGCTTTCCTCTTTCTTGCCGGTGGTAGTTTTTGCAGTAGTTTTGGCTTTAATCATGCCAATCATTGTACCGATAGCGAGCCACTCGATAACCAGGAAGATTGTCTGGGCGAGCGGATTGCCGAAGATGGCGAAAGAAACGATGGATGCGATTGCTGCGAGAATTGCTACTGCGAGCTGAATGTTGACCTTTTTCATAATGATCACCTTTGACACCCCTGAGGGCGTCCCTTTCTTAAAAATAGATTTTAGGCTCCTCATGAATGCGCAAATACAAACACACATGATGTGTCTAACCGTAAATGAGCTTTCAGGATGGCCTGGATAAGTAAATTCTAGGCGTGCGCCTGAATGTTGTATATTATATCACTAATGCTTAAATTTGTCAAGAGAGGTAGGGGGTGGCGAGTGGGGGCTTGTCGTATTAAGATAATGGTTGTGTCAAGATAAAAAGCCCGCAGCGAAAATCGTTGCGGGCCGATAGAAAGGACTTGCGAATGGTTGGGAGAGCTTCGCATGCTCTCAATAGCCTAGCGAAGCGCGGCAGGACGAAGCGCTTCTGCGGATTAGAGGGCA
>Ga0255340_1000118_pt1 | contig 133530 bp, 132 predicted proteins | sample wastewater_treat_7_FD_192417 | JGI IMG/M metagenome (GOLD analysis project Ga0255340, IMG submission 192417) | Wastewater microbial communities from Lulu Island WWTP, Vancouver, Canada - plant10 | ecosystem: Engineered > WWTP > Wastewater > Unclassified | place: Canada: Vancouver, British...
GAAAGATCCCAGACTGAAAATCTATGTGGTTGGCCATACGGACAATGCAGGAGGACTCGATTATAATATGAAGCTCTCCCATCAAAGAGCCGAGGCTGTGGTCAAAGAATTGATTTCAAAGTACAAGATTGCGCCAGATCGTCTTAAGGCAGGCGGTGTGGGTCCTTTAGCCCCTGTTGCTTCCAATGACACAGAAGAGGGAAAGGCCAAAAACCGCAGGGTGGAGTTGGTGAAACAATGAGATTAAGAGGAATCCAAAACTCTACAATGTCATATTTTGTCTCCACAGTCTAAAAGGAGTTTTGTGGGGTAGCTCATAACTTAAAGACGTCAATGAAAAAAAGAAATCTACCATGGCTGATGGGAGTGGTTCTGGCGGGTCTGGCGATCCTTGTATTCACGACGGTTTCTTTCGTTTCATGTAAGAAATCATCTCCAAAACCCGAGAAAAAACCCCAGCAGCATCTCTTCTCCATCACCCCTGGCGATGGCGAAATTATTCGTCATCTCAGCCAGCCTATTTTTGTTTCATTCCGTCAACCGGTGCAACCTTCTGATTTCATATTTAAAATTGAACCTGATCCCGGCGGCTGGGAAGTAATTTGGGATAAATCTCAAAAAAGGGTACGGCTCGATCATAAAAATCCATTTATCCCACAGCAACAATACCATATCAAACTGTCAATTAAAGATGGCTCTCTTGAATCACAGTTCAAAACGCTATCTCCTGACCCTTGCAATCTCTTGGCGTCTGATTTAGCCCTGGGCGTTATCACTCCTGACGAGGCTGCTCAATACCACATCATGCGCATTTTCAACCCAAAATCTGTGCCTAAGAAATACCGCTACGCCAAGGCTCCTCGCTCAGGCACCTGGGATATACTTCAGGCCGCCAATCTCCGCGATAAGCTGAAGCCAGAGACTGTCAAGACATTAGAACCTTATATGGTAAGGCCCGATAATCCAAAAAGTTTTTTTTATAAACGTTTATACGGGTTAGGCCAATCATCATCCAGGGCATTACCATGGTCGATTGCCATGGCCCATGCATCAGGGGCAAAAGAACCTTTTAAAGAAGTGTATCAAACTGACACCGGTTACACAATTGAGATTTTTGGAGAACCAGGTCTCGGTAAAATGGTGCAAAAAGCACGCAGGCTGGTCGAAGAGCACAAGATGTATGAAAGGTTTGAAAAGCTCCTGAATCGCAAGACTGCTGATTTCGGCGATAAAACATTAAGAATTTATATTTTCTCAGGTTTGAGTGAAATGGAGGACGAGGCTGGCTACAAATCCGAACCCAAGGGTTATTGCGAACCATTGACCTGGGACCCAGCTTTAAACACAGGAGCTGGGACCGCTACAACCGACATTGTTATCTCCGCCCGCCAGGTGAGTCCCGATCCAGACTTGGCGGCCACTCTCGCGCACGAAATGTTCCACTCCTTCCAATTTGCCTTCAGTAGATTCGAACAGAAATGGCTAATGGAAGGTTCCGCGGTATGGGCCGAAGACTTCATTGGTCATGATTGGAATACAGAGCAGAAATGGCTGGCAGGGTATACTTTTGACGCTTCATATGCGATGCACAACCAGATCATCGAGAAGGCCAGTATTAAAGCATATGGTATGTATCTTTTTTTCTATTACTTGACACGCCTACGTTCTGGCGGCGATGCCATTATGCGACAGATCTGGGAGAATTGTGCGGCCAAAAAGTCTAAAACATTTGAATCAGTGCGGGCGGCCCTTTCGGGTGATCTGCGGGAGGTTTTTAAGGAATATGCACTTTTCACTCTGGATGTGGAGCAGTACAAGGGCAAATTTCCTGACTCAATAGGGGGCTACGGCGGAGAAAACCCTCTCAATGTCAATGAATACCACCAATTTAACGATAATTCCAAGATCAATGCCGATGGTACAATCGAAGTTGACAAACCTTTTTTCCTGACTGGAATGAGTATTGTTTATCTAAAGGTGGAGAACAAAGCCACAGGAATAACAGCTCCGGCCATCAAGTTTAACCTTAAAGAGTTTCTCAAGAATGAAGCGATCGCTATTCAGGCAGTCATCAAGTACAGGAATGGCAGGACTGATAAGGAAGATTGGACCGGTTATGAAGAACGGGTCTTCTGCCTTGCCAATGAGAGTCAAAACTTTGAAACCCTGTATCTGGTTGCAAGCTGGGCAGAAGAAACTTCAGAGATGAAAGCTTTTTTCTTGGAGATCGAGCCAGCTTTGAAAGAGGAATGTGCGGGGGCACACTTGCGTATTAGTTTGGCAGACTTTGGCCAACGCCATGAAAATACAACTTCGCATCTTTACGTAAGCGCAGCCACAAAACAAACATCTTCCTGGGACAGGAAAGTGGTTTTTGACCTTGATTTAACTTTGATCCCTCCCATCAGTCCCGTCTCCATGCCTGTACCGTTCGGGGATATCAAAAAGATGCTGCCCAAGGAAACCCCGGAGGAGGTAGTTGAGTTTTTGAAATATGGCACTCATTATGATGCGGGAACACATTGCCCTTTTGCAGCTTACCGAATTAAGAATTGCAGGGTTACGACTGTCACTGGAGAAAAAAAGACTCATGAAGATCATATTTGTCATGATAATCTCGGTAGATTGTGTGAGCAATACACATCCATATACAGTGAAACGTGGTCGTTTAGTGGTTTGGACAAGGAATGGATCCATATGTTTAAAAAAGCAGAACCTCTTTTAGGAGCCATAAATGTTCACTTAGATCCAAAGACAAAGCAAATCAAATGGGTTTATCTTGATATACCTATTTATGCAAACTGCCGTATCGATTGGAACTACAAGAAAGAAGGTACACGAAAAGAAAATAGCGGATATAGGGAAATTAAAGAATCGAGAAGTGGCATAAAAGAAGAGTATATCACGCCGCAGGCGGTTTCGGCAAATTCGAGGGAGCTCCCTATGAACCCTGATTGGAAAGCAAAACAGTCTACACCAACTACAGCCAGTGGCGGAGGCAGAAAGGAGATCCCTCTCGATCGTGAAACATACAATAATGAAACAAAAACTAGAGTGTCAACCACCGGCAAACATGTGAAAACCATAGACTGGAATTTAAACCTTGACGTCCCTCCAGATATTAAATGAGAGAGAAAATTGTGGACGGGTTCAAATTCATATATATAAAAGGCAGAAAGGCCTAACGTGAAAGTATTTATTGTGGGCATACAGATAACGTTGAAGACATCAGTTACAACATGAAGCTTTCCCAACAAAGGGTGGATACGGTGGTAAAAAAACTGGTTTCAAAATATAAAGTTGACGGTAGGGTGGAGTTGGTGAAATAATAATGTCATGATGATCCTTTCTATCTCCTTACAAATTAAATAATATTAGGGTGTGATCATTATGAAAAAAATACTTTTTATCTGGGCATTGCCCCCCTTGATCCTGGGCATATTGGTTATGTCGTCAGTGACAACCTATGCAGGTTATCAGCTGGAGGAAAAACTGGACGTCAATATCATGATGAACATTAAGTGGGAAACACTCCCAGATGCCGGTGGCAACACCAAGGAGCAGGGTTCTTGTTTTATTCAAGCGTCTGGAGAAGTAATTAAATTTGTAAAAGAAAAGAAGAGGCGCAGTCGCAGGCTATCTCCTCGAGTCAGTGATGAAATCAATTATTTCCCACAGGGCAAGATGAATGTAACCTATAAGTTCAATAATAAACATTACACTAGCGAGGGCCTCTGTGCGGAAGAAGAGGCTTTTGGATCAAAAGAAGTTAAAGGTAAGGATGTTCAAGTTGGAGAGCCTGGCTTTTCATTAGTGGCATTATTAGGTATGGCTGGGAAGGGTACTGCCCTCCAACTTTGTGGGGATATTAATAAAATTCAAGAAAAAATATTTACCTTACGAGAGGGGCCTCCTGACGACAATTATACGTTTTTGTTTGGAGTCCCATTCCATACCACGAGTAAGAATTACAAAAAAGGATGCGAAGTACCGTCACCGGGTGGCAAGGCATTTTCGTTATATATAGCACTAAAGAAACTGGATGAAAACGGTATGCATGGTTCCTTGAGTTGGAATGCGAGAGCTTCCGATTATCAGCAGGCTCTTGTTAAAGAGTGCGGAGGGACCTATCAGTTTGTCGAGCCCTCTCCGGGAAGGAAATATAATGTCCACTGTAATGTTACGTGGCAGTTTGGAAAAATAAAACCCTTTATCAAAATCTATCACATCACTGAAAAGAAAGATATTGACATTACGAACGGAGAAAGAGATGTGCTGGTAGGAAAGAAGGTTAAAATAAAAGCGGTTGTGCTTCCATATGTTGATGCAGGCAGGGGCCGCTGGGAAGGCATTCCTGATACAGCCATCTCTGGCTATATTGCTAATGACGATACAGGTAAGGTTTTAAAGTTCAAAGATTACGATAAATCAGAAATTGAGTTTTTCTTTGTTGAGGGAAAACCTGAGGGGAAAAAAGTAACTCTAACTTACACTGCAGACGGCGGCAAGGTAGTGGGAAAAACGAGCTTTCAGGTCTTCTCACCAGAAGTAATAATGAAAGAATTACGACCTTCAAAAGAAATCACTGTGGGGCCGGTTGAGAAAATAAAAGGGAAAATAGGATGCTGGCTTTATTATGGAAAACTCATTAAGGCCAGTCCTCCAGCGGGTGAACCTGGGATAATGATTTCTCATGAAATTAAATTGCCAGCGAAATTCAGTGGTCATCCCCATCTCCTTCAGCATGTCCAGACAGTCAAAGAGGAATCATTAGAATATCACGATATTGACTATTTTCAAATGGCTAATAAAGAATCATGTCTGGATACTTATTACCCGTACGGGAAAATGGAACCGGTGGGTTCTCCCTATAAGGACCCCGCTCCTAACAAAATTGAAATGCATGACACGCCTATGAATGAACTGGGGTTAGCAACTAAAGAACATCATATTCGATACCAGTTCCAGACATTTCTGATGTTTATCCCTTCTGAAAACCCTGACGATAAGAACTGTGCATGGATTCCTCTCAAGGTCATCGAGTGGGATTGGCGTGCCGGTATAAAACGTATGGTGGACTGGAGAAAAGATCCTCCGTGTGATAAAGATACCTTTAAGATTTTATACAAATATCCTGCTAATCCAACGAGTAAGGATTGTAAAAAACACCCTGAATGGACATGTAATGTATTGAATAATCAAAGGAAATTGATTCATGGTGAGGAAGCTTGGAAAAAAGCAAAGTCTGAGCAAGAAAAAAAGCCGTGTAATTGAATCCAAGTTTAATAAGGACGATGAAGATAAAAAAGGTGTTTAACATTATTCTATCAATCGTTTTTATTTATGCTGCCCTTGTCTTTGCTTCAGAATTTAAGGTTTATCCTGGCGCGAAGATCGACGAGAAGACCACCAAAGAGGCAAATGAGGCTGCCCACCAGGGCGCCAAAATATCCAACGGCCAATCCACGATCTATACAACCACGGATTCTTTCCCCAAAGTATCTTCGTTCTACAAAGGCATGTCAAAGGAATATATAATGCCTCGTGCTTCAGGGACCTCTGGCAAGCCCAAAAAATACGAAAAATACGATTTATATGAGGCTTTTTTCATCTTTGACGACGCCAAAGACCTGGCGAGTTCAAAACTCTGGGTGAAAGTTCAGCGGCCTTACATCGAAAATGATGTGCGGGACATCACAGTCATCCTGGTCACTGAGAAGAAATAACGGCTAATAATAAAATCCAGCAGACGCCCTCCAGCCGCTGATGATTCTGTTGTTCGCTGATAAAAAGGAATACGAAAAGATTGACTATAGAATCCCCTGTTGCTATCATAGAAACATGCTTAATCTCCGAAAAATAACAGATAATTTCTCACCGTCAGAAAATATAGTGTTGTATCCTGGTGACTGCTTAAATCTGCTGAAGACGATCCCCGATGAATTATTAACACTTGTAATAACTTCGCCTCCTTACAATATCGGAAAAGAGTACGAAAAGAAACTGAAGCTGGAAAAATATCTTGAACAGCAGGCAGCAGTCATTCGCGAGTGTGTGAGGTGTCTTTCTCCACAAGGTAGCATTTGCTGGCAAGTGGGAAACTACGTTGATGGCGGAGCCATTATACCTCTGGACACTGTGCTTTACCCTATCTTTACCAAAGCAGGCTTGAGGATGCGAAACCGGATCATCTGGCACTTCGAACATGGATTGCATTGCAGTCGTAGGTTCTCGGGCCGCTACGAAACGATCATATGGTTCACAAAGAGTGACAAATATACCTTCAACCTCGATCCGGTTAGAGTACCTCAAAAATACCCTGGCAAGAAATACTTCAAAGGACCAAATGCTGGCAAGTATTCATGTAATCCCCTCGGCAAGAACCCCGGTGACTTATGGGTCATTCCGAACGTCAAAAGCAATCACGTGGAAAAAACAGATCACCCATGCCAGTTTCCTGTTGAACTCATTGAGCGATTTGTACTTTCTATGACGAACGAAGGAGATTGGGTATTCGATCCCTTCTTGGGAACTGGCACAACCATCGTTGCTGCCATTCGTCATAATCGCCGAGGAGCAGGAGCTGAAACTGTTGAAAAGTACGTACACTTGGCAAGGCAGCGCATTCACGGAGAGCTTGTTGGCACCCTGAGAACTCGCCCGATGCATAAACCCGTATACGATCCCGAGGGGGCCGGAAACAGCTTACGAATCGCCCCCTGGACCAAACCTGACCCGAAACAGATGAGGCTACTCGAAAAAAAGACAGGCTATACAACTAAATGAAGATTGTCGAAACTTACTCACATCTGAACGGTTGGGAATTCCTTTTAGTCCATCAACCAAATCTGTGGAAAGAAATACAAGATGTCGTGGCAGCGGTCAAAGCAGAAACGTGCAAGACCAAGGTGTCTAAAGAAAAAACTATGAAAGGCAAGCTTCTCTATAGCCCTGTTGCCATGAATTCTGCGTTTTCACAACTACTCCGTTCCCGTTTATGGGAAGAGAGCCGGGTCAGCTATTGGGTCACGAAGAACGAAAGACTAATCCGCAAAACCATCACAATGCCGGCGCAAGAACAGAAGAAAGAAATCGAAAATGCCGGAGAGACACCTATTTTCAGCTACAATCAAACCGACTTTGTCAAAGATCGCGTTGCCGTTGAAGTCCAATTCGGCAAGTATTCTTTCGTAGCTTATGACTTGTTCGTAAAGCATCTAGCGTTTTACGTCGGTGACCAGATTGATGTGGGAATTGAAATACTGCCCATGAAATCTCTTCAGTCTGAAATGAGTTCCGGTGTCGCATATTACGAGGGAGAGTTATATAATGTCGTCAGGCAAGGTCGAGGTGTTCCAGCTGTTCCCCTCGTTATTATCGGAATTGCACCTTAAATTAAACCCAGCAAAAAGTGCGTACAGACATCCAGCTGGAAATTGAGTCACGCCTCTGGCTGACGCCCACGTTACCTATAGAAAGAATAAGATAGACTTCTTGACGAAGTGATACAATGGTTATACTATTAAAAATATTATAATTGGTACAACCAATGCCGAAGACACCAAAAATCATACCGATTTCCAATTTGAGACAAAACGCCAGTGATATTGCGAAAAGCTCTGTGGCATCAAAAGAACCTGTATTCAAAACCCAATGTGGCCGACGGTTGCAGTAATGGTCAGCATGAACGCGTGTGAAAACTTCCAGTATGAGTTTGGTATTTTACGCTTGCTCGCTCGTGGTGAAAAAGAAATGGGGCTGGTATCGGCTGAAATGGACGAGGTATTAGAGGTTATTGTTCGACCGTATCGATTTTTCTATAAAGTCAAAGATGAGGCTGTATGGATAATTGCTGTGTAACGCTGTGCACAACTGTTTGAGTATCATGAAAGCTAAGATAGGTAACCAGTCATTGGGGCCGATCGCTTACGCTCCGACTGATTTTTTCTTTGGGCAGAACAACAAATCAAACAACAGGAGGTAGTCACAATGATCCCGGAAAAACTGCTGGAAATCCTGAAACAGGATGGAGTTGTTGCCATTGCCACCCTGGGAAAAGATGGGCCTCATATGGTCAACACCTGGAACAGTTATATTCGAATATCATCAGACGAACGCTTGTTCATTCCTGCCGGGTACATGCATAAAACAGAGGCTAACGTTGCTTTCAACCCCAATGTGCTGATTACACTTGGAAGCAGCAAGGTTCAGGGCTTGCGTGGGCCCGGTACCGGCTTCCTCATCAAAGGGAAGGCATCCTTTATTACGTCAGGACCTGATTATGACTTCATGAAGGAAAGGTTCAGTTGGCTGCGAGCCACTTTGGCCATTACTATCGAATCTGCTACTCAAACTTTATGATGGTGACAGACCAGTCTGCATATAACGGTTTCATCGATTTGGCAAGCATGGGACACGTGTCAAGTACGAACTGTCCAACAATGACCTAAAGGCGATGCGGTAACCCGCGCGCTTAAGCACAGACGTTAGACGCGGATTCAATATGTTCTTCAATAACACAAACACACCTGACAGACCTGTGAGGGTGGGTTGTCAACCGGGAATTCCTATCCATTGCATATGCAGCAAAAAGAAGGTGGAGCTCTTCTGGTCTAGACCAGCCTGTGGTGGCCCGTATCCGGCAATCTTGTTTATTTACGGCCATCAAAAACGGGTAAGGGACGGAGGCGAAAGATTTTTATGTTTTCGCTATCTATATTAACGTGCTTAACGCAGTGCCAGAGAAGATACCCAAGGCAAGCCCGTGGCACTTAAATATACTTACTGTGGGTGAATGAATAAGTACATTCATCAGCCAACCCCTGAAAGTCGTGGTCCTCTTATGTGGCTTACCTCTTTCATGGAAAGCTATACAGCGAATACTTGAGCTTGAAGGAAGGGATGGCGGCGCTAACAGTTTTACTGGTGGCGAGAGCGATGCAAGCTACTGCAATAGAGGAACCAAATGATTGGAAGATCGGTCGTAGTAAACGTAAAAATGGATTTTGTTCAGTCCAGCGGAGGTGGAGAAACCACGCTGCTCAAGCGTATCGTTATTTGGGTGCTACGCGCACAACATGTAATTTGCTGTGCGAGTTTTGCCAGAGGCGGTGACTATGAATACCAATAACTACTACGACAAAAAGTTAAGCTCGTTACTGTTGGCGGAGGTATATTCAACAGAAATACCGAGGATCAATCAATACTTACAGGCAGAAATCGAATTTGTCAGGAAACACATTCGCGGAGATGAAACCATATTAGAACTTGGTGCAGGATATGGAAGGGTCATCCTGGAATTGGCCAGATCATGCAAAAAGATAGTTGGTATAGATATATCGCCTAACAATATTGAGTATGGTAAAAAGCTTTTAAAGGATTATAAGAATGCAGAACTAGTTGTAATGGACGCATATACAATGCAGTATAAAAACGAATTTGATATGACAATATGCATCCAGAATGGTCTTTCAGCGATAAAAGGGGATACACGTGATTTGCTGAAAAAAACTATCGATGGTTTAAAAAATGGAGGGTTAGCATTTTTTAGTTCATATCATCCTGATTTCTGGGAATATCGTCTACTGTGGTTTTATGAACAGGCAAAAAAGGGATTAATAGGAGAACTCGACATCGAGAACTGCAGGGATGGAGTAATAACTTGTAAAGATGGATTCTACTCTCGATCTTTTTCAAAAGATGAATTATCAGAACTTGGGCAACAATGTGGGATGAATTATTGGATTGAAGAAATAGATGAATCCAGCATTTTTTTGATAATACAAAAGTTATAGTCGAATTTCCACGTAACAATCGTTTTTGCCATGCTTTTTGCAAAATTGAATACTAAAAGTACTTGCTAAAGGGAAAAGAATCGACTGCGAGTGGCAAGTATGTTACATAAAGAAAAAAGGGAAATAAACCATCCCTCATTTGAAGTTAGTATGATATCATATCAAACTATATAGGGGATGGCGTTACAGGCAAAGAGAGTATAGTGATTCTGCTGGATGAAGAATTCATCGATGAGTTTGACAGGCATGTGAATGAACAAGCCTTTCAAAGCAGAAGCACACGATTCGGGAAGCCGTCTCTGAGAAGCTTTTGAGACTGAAGAGCAACTGTTTAGCATCAGAATGCGCAAAACTCGTTGCTGCATTTGAAAAAAAGATAGCTAAAAAAGGACTGGATAAGGATGTAAATCAGTGACCACAATGCTGAGATGGAAAATCAGATGTGCAGATTTTAATCTGACCAGGGTCAGAGAACAGTCTGGCTTACGCCCAGTTCTGACATTCAGTTATGATGTCTCCAATGAAAGATCGGGTACGGTAATAACCCTGATGTTAACGAATCAATCGCAGAAAGCAGGATTCCCACTCATACTTAAACTGAAACTCAAAAATCTATCGGAGAAGTCATGGTTAAAGGTGAGTCAAATCAGTACCCTGTCCATGGACAGGATTAGAAATCTAAATGAAATTATTGCATAACCAACCGCCGCAGTATTGTCACAACTCTGCGGTTCAACTACGTGTTAGACGCTACTGAGGACAACTGTGGCCACTTCTCACACCTGGTTTTTCTGGGCAGCCATGTCAGCCGTATTTGCGGCTCTGACGGCAATTTTTGCTAAGATTGGCCTGGAAGGTGTAGACTCTGATTTGGCAACACTAATCAGGACTGCGATCATCGTTTTCCTGCTCGGAGCTTTTGTCGGATTAACTGGAAAATGGGTGAACCCATTATCATTGTCAGGCCGCGCATTGTTTTTCCTCGCCTTATCAGCGCTGGCCACCGGTGTATCGTGGGTGTGTTATTTCCGGGCATTGAAGGCTGGAGATGCATCACAGGTAGCACCAGTCGACAAGTTCAGCCTCGTTCTGGTTGCAGTATTTGCTTTCCTTTTCCTTGGCGAGCGCCCCAGCACACGAGAATGGATTGGCATTGCGCTGGTTGCGATTGGGGTATTGACTCTGGCAATCAGGCGCTAGGTGGTATCAATGCCCGATATTTCATCCGTGACTACCCCAGGGGATGAATGAATTCGGGCTCCAATGAAAAAATGATAATCGTAAACTCAGCCCTTGTATACCCACTGAGGTCGGAATTACGAATAGAAATAGGCCTTCCTGTCGAAAAATTCCCACAGCTCTATTGGAATATCATGGAAAAGGCACCTGTCCTTTTTTTGAATAAGATACCTGAAAATAATGATGAATATTGCCTGATGGCATAAATAAGCTCATGAAAAAGGAAGAAAGACCATGGATGTTCTGGTTAAGGCCCGTGAATTCTTTTAAATGACAGATCTACCAAAAGACGAATGCCGTCAGTCTGGGTAAAAGTTAGTTACCATCAGGGCACTTATTCCTTGATTCAATCGACTAATTGAGCGTTAGGTGTTATTATTGGGGAAGCTTTTTGCCAAGAGCAATTTTTTAAGAGGAAACATTATGGTAAATTCAGAACAAAAAATATTTTATGGATGGATAATTGTATGGTCCTTCCTGGTTATAAGCACTGTAGTTTATGGATTAACCCAATCCTTCGGAGTATTTTTTAAGCTTTTAGGAACAAGTTTCGGACTGACCCGGGCAGAAACATCTGCCATAGTTTCGACTCAAAGTATTTTCGGTACCATAATTGCGTTTGTTGCAGGCCGCACACTGGATAAGTTCGGGCCGAGGATTATTGTATTGATAATAGGGGCCAGTATGGGTCTTGCCCTGATATTGACCAGTCAGACAAATGCTTCCTGGCAACTGTTTATCACATATAGCCTGTTTTCCTGTGTGGTAGGTGCCAACTATACCACCATGGCCGGTACTGTTTCAAGATGGTTCCATCGAAAACGTGGGCTTGCCCTGGGTATTGCTGCAACCGGTATGGGATTTGGAGCAATTTTTATTGTGCCCTTATCAGCCTGGTTGATTTCCGTATCTGGCTGGCGTACTGCTTACATGATTCTCGGCGCAACAGCCTGGATTTTTGTTATTCCTTTATCCAGATTATTGAGAAAAAATCCTGGAGATCTTGGATTGGAACCTGACGGCAGCATATCAACAACTCCTCAAAAAGAAACCTTGGTTGCTGAAGTCAACAGCGGGCAGGTTACCGGGTTAACACTCAGGGAAGCCTCCAGAACCCGGAGTTTCTGGTTCTTAACAGGTATCTCATTGCTAAACGCCTTCTGTTACAATATGCTAATAATCCATATAGTGCCCCATGCCACCGATATCAAGGTTCCCGAGATGCAAGCAGCCACTATTATCAGTGTTCTCGGTGCCAGCAACATTGCCGGGCGCCTGTTGATAGGCCGAGCATCTGATGCTATAGGCAGGAGAGAAGTTGCTATGGGCTGTGCTTTGCTCTTATTTGCCTCAATTTTATTCCTTGTCTGGGCTGGACATTTGTACATGCTCTATATCTTTGCAATGGTTTTTGGGTTTTGTATAGGAGGTGTTGACACAACTATGACAGCCTTGACCGGCGATATATTCGGGATGCGGTATATAGGATCCATTATTGGAGCAACACAGACTGCCTTTGGCATTGGCATGATTCTCGGGCCTTTATTTGGCGGTTTTATCTTTGATAGGATGGGCAACTATTCCCTTGCCTTTGGAACAGGTGCAATGACCATGCTGGTAATTACCGCACTCATAGCTATGGTCCGCAGGAAAAATATAAGCTTCGACCACCAGAGCCCAGGGGGACATTTGTAAAATGTTGAAATGCGATATAATAGTCTGATCAACGGGCAATCAAGCGAAAGAGCGGGAAGGCACGTACTGCTGGATTTACCATTATGAGCATAAAAGAGGGGTTCCATAAAATGGACCAGATCAATATTCAGTATTACAAAACAAGAATCGGTGAATTGATATTGGGCTCTTTTGATCGCAAACTGTGCTTGCTTGATTTTCGATATAGAAGAATGAGGACGACCGTTGACAAAAGAATCAAAGTGGGATTGAAGGCTGAATTTATTGAGCAGGACGATGAGATTTTATGGAAAGCAAGGAAGCAACTTGATGAATATCTTGACGGTGACAGAACTTGTTTTGATATTTCCATACTAATGGTGGGAAGTGATTTTCAAAAACATGTATGGAAGGCCCTGATGCAAGTGCCCTATGGAAAAACTGCTTCATATTTGGATTTGGCAAAAACCATATGCAATGAAAAAGCGGTAAGAGCTGTTGCTGGCGCAAATGGTGCCAATTCGATTGCTATCATTATCCCCTGTCATAGAATCGTTGGAAGTAATGGCGAACTTGTTGGTTACGGCGGTGGCATCCCAGTTAAGAAACGGCTCTTAAAGCTCGAACATGAGAACTCATTTCTGTAACGACGATGAAAGCGCCATTTTATGGGATGCAAAACGGTAAGGAGGATGCAATTAGGAGATGATTATAGGGTATGAAAAATTTGAAGGCATGAAAATTCACAATTATCATGGGCCCCGGGCCAGCAAAAAATACCCTTTATTCTTTATTCTGTCTTTCCCTGCCCGTGATGCTGTGTCATGTGCCGCAGAGTCGGCGAATCACATCACAGACAGAATCAATACCGGGTCAGATCAGGTCCTTCCATGAGGTATCCGGTGGAAAGGTTTTCCGTAAAGTGCGGAGTCGCCCTCTTTCTTAACGGCTTTGGCCAAATCATGTTCCAGCAAAGCGCCCTCACCGGCATTTTCTTCTTCATAGGTATCTGTACAAACTCATTGTTTATGGCTTCAGGAGGGATTTTGGGTGCATTATCTGGCGTCATCACTGCCAGGTTTCTGGCATTCAAATCAAATGACATTCTTCAGGGAGTATACGGTTTCAATGGGGCATTGGTGGGAATTGCGTTGATCTTTTCTTACGCACCCGGACCGCCTTCTTACCTGTTAATCTTGTTGGGAGGCGCCATATCATCTGTTCTCATGAATGTCATGCTCCGGTGGAGGGATCATCTTCCACCATTGACAGCACCATTCATATTATCTGCCTGGATAATGCTTTTGATTGCTCACTTGTCCGGAATTGAACCGGCCAGTTACAGCACTGTACCGGTCTATCGTGGGGATGTCTTTGCGGTTTTTCGCGGTCTTGGGCAAGTGATGTTTCAGGACTCCTGGATCGCCGGGATAGCATTTTCAATTGGCCTTGTCCTTCACTCCCGACACGCTGCTGCATGGGCCCTGATCGGATCTGCTGTGGGTTTAGTTGCAGCACGCAGCCTCGGTTACCCGGAAACCCTTGTCCAAACCGGAATCTTCAGCTTCAATGGTGTGCTGACCGGTATTGCACTGGGTGATAAGTTTCGAGACAATGCTATGATGCCTATAGTGGGAGTTGTGCTGTCTGTCGTAATCATCCGGGGATTCCAGAGTACCAGTATCCCTGCCTTGACAGCTCCCTTTGTGCTGTCCACATGGGTGATTATTCTGGTGAACAAATTTGGCATCCTGCTCCACCGGACATCCCCGACGCACCTCCGTTGAAAAGATGTGTCAATCTGCAGCGACAATGAGGATCAATCCCTGGTACTCAAAATATACGCTTGCCACGTACGGTGCAGGAAAAACCTCCATAGAGGAACGCTGGTACGGATATTGTACACGGTTTCTGACATAAAACATAACTGATCAAAACCAGGCTTTGGATTGGTTCTGATCTGAAATGGCGCAACAAAAACCACTCTTTTTGGCGGCTTTTGGTGCTTTCCAGAATAGTTCTTACTTTTGCCCTTTCTCAGGGAGCAAGAATACGAGCAACATTGTTCCTGGTAATACTGCCCATCTGTGCAAAATTAGCCATAGGTACCACACCCCCCACCTGCCCTCGAAACAATCAGTACTGGTGAGAAGGCAAAACTATTCACCTTTGGAAAGGCGGCATGAGGTTCTGGGTGGTATGGAGGAGAACATCATGGCCTGTGTTGGGGGCAATACGGGTTATTTCACCGCCTATGAAGGTAGTGTTGCCCTCGGTCACAATGGCATTGACCGGGCCATTTGTCACTCAGACAATTTCGTTGAAGGTGTTTGAAAATGCTCTACAAGTGGTGGATGTGCTCATCACGCAGATACCGGCGATAAGGATAACACAGGAGAAAGATGCATGCGATACCATTCATGAGCGCTGTTTACCTGGTTGAAAAAACAAGTATACTAAACTGGTGGCTGCTTACTAAGACGAAAGGTTTTACTGAGATTTTTTATCGCTGGTAGTACTTATTCCTATATTTGGATATTACGACAAATCTGGGTATAATATCCTGTATAGTGCAGTTTGATACATACAGTCAATCCCCGGATTTACGAACATGAAGAGGGAAATAAGGCTAAGAGATTAATGTGGCTATTATAACTCAAAATACATACAGTGTATGTCCGAAATGTTTAAAAAGAATACCTGCATCCATAACCAAACAGGGTAATGATTTTTTTATCGAGAAATCCTGTACTGATCATGGCAGCTTTTCAGCGATAATCTGGAGGGGGGATGTTATTCCAATGGAGGGATGGGGTAACTATCAAGCTCCCGTAAATGAGGACAGGCCCCCTGATTGCCCGGATTCCTGCGGATTGTGCCCTGGTCATTTACAAAAAACCTGCTGTGTACTGATAGAGGTTACAACACGATGCAACCTGAAATGCCCAGTTTGCTTTGCGCAAAGCGGCGGAACAACGCAGGACCCATCAATTTCTGAAATCATGGACAATTTTGAAAAACTTGTGAAAAACGGGAATACCTTTATTCAGCTATCAGGCGGTGAACCGACAGTCAGGAATGACCTGCCTGAGATTGTAGCTGCAGCCAAGGCAGCAGGCTGTGAAAACATACAGCTGAACTCAAATGGTATCAGGCTTGGGCAGGACAAAGGGTTTACCAGGGCACTTGCGCAAGCAGGCCTTTCCTTTGTTTTTATGCAGTTTGACGGTACTGAAGACGTCATTTATGAAAAGTTGCGGGGAAGGCCTCTGTTTGCCGAAAAACAGGCAGCTATCGAATCCTGTTCCGATGAAATGATCGGCGTAACGCTTGCGCCCACTCTTGTACCTGGAGTTAATGATCACAATATCGGAGATATACTGAGATTCGGATTTGAGCACTCTCCGGCAGTGAGAGGGGTCCATTTTCAGCCTGTCAGTTATTTCGGCCGTTATCCACGACCACCGGAAAATAGGGACAGAATCACACTTCCTGAGGTACTGTGTGCCATTGAAAGGCAGACCATGGGCAGAGTCAATATCTCAGATTTTCTGCCTTCTGCCTGTGATCATCCGAGATGCGGATTTCATGGGGATTTTGTGGTTCTACCCGAAGGCCTGATGAAGCTTACACCGAAAAATCAAACCAATGCCTGCTGCCAGCCCGACGGCACAGAGCATCTTAAGAGCAGAAACTTTGTATCCAGAAGATGGAGGCGCGCTGCTACACAAAGCACAGAGCAATACTGTGACAATGACGGGTTTATCTACCTTGATGCTTTTCTTGACCGTGTCAGGACACATGGCTTTACTATAACAGCCATGGCTTTTCAGGATGCATATACTCTCGACGTGGAACGGCTGCGCAGATGCAGCCTTCATGTATATAAGGATGGAAAGACAATTCCCTTTTGCGTAAGGTATTTGACAAAATGCTGACTTAAAAATATGGGATTCGCGGCAAAAATATGAAAAAAGATCATTCAGAAGAAATGAGGCCCTCCAACGCTGGAGTAATTCCTGAAAACATTGACGGAGAACAACCTTGTTGTTCTCCGGATGAAGAAAAAACATGCTGTTCCCCGGCAATGGAAATTACAGGTAGAGATTCCCTTCAGCATATCGATATATACAAATCTGGGTGTGCAGTCTGCGGGTTACCCCTGATCTATTTCTGGAAAAACAGAGAAAGCACATGCTTTTTTTGTGGTCAGGTTTTGCAGGCAAATGCAGCATGTCCCTACGGTCATTTTGTGTGCGATCACTGCCATAGTGCAGATGCCATAGAAATAATAAAAACTGTCTGTTTGCACAGCAGACAGACTGACATGGCAGAACTTATGCAGACTATCAGGTCTCACCATTTATTCCGCATGCACGGACCTGAACATCACTCCATGGTCCCGGCTGTTATCCTGACCGCCCTTAGAAACAGCGGCTACCCTGTTATAAATGAAGAGATACAGGCAGCGATCGAACGGGGCAAAACTGTGAGTGGCGGTGCATGTGCATTTCTCGGCGCATGTGGCGCTGCAATCGGCGCAGGAATTGCGATATCCATTATACTGAAGGCCAGCCCATATGATGGGGAGAAGAGACAGGCTGTCCTTCAGGTAACACAGGCAGTGCTTGCACGAATAGCAGCCTACAAAGCTCCACGTTGCTGCCAGAGAGATTCATGGCTGGCATTGAAAGAGATTACAGCTCACATACAGAAACAGACTGGGAAATCATTGAAGGTGGATACTTTTGCATGTGACCAATTCCTGCAGAACAAAGAATGTATTCATGAACAGTGCCCCTTGTGGTCTCCCGGAATATAGGACTGGTAGGCATGTTGTTCAGTTATTCTAATTGGCAACGTTGATCTTCCTGTTAATGACGAACGCATTACAGAAACAACATAATAACTTATTGCGCTTTTCTGTTGTCAATATAAAATCTTCAGAGTATAATTCGGAAAATATGAATATTGCATTGTATACTATGATAATTGCTGGATAATGTAATCATGAGATTACACAATTTTATCACAAGGAGGGTCAAACAATGGCGGACACATGGCTTACCACACTTATCACTGATACACCACAGGCTGGGTTTGAGCTTGCAATCACTCTGAGCAGGCGGGGAGTCAAGTACACGCAACCGAACGCGGAGGTTCTCCAAAAACTTCGTCCCGTGTACTCCAACAACGCAGATTCGCTCATAGCGGCGTCACAGGTTGTTGCCATCAACTTTCAGACAATCGCCGCTGCCAATAATTATTGGCGTAAGTAATCTAAATGGGTGTTGTTTAGGGATCCTTTAAGGGATCTTGAGCACGAACAAAAGATACATCAGCAGGTTGCGTGACAATTCATTCCTGTCATGCTCTGACCTGAAGTAACTCAAGGCCTTTCCAGAGAAGGGGTGGTGAACAGTACCCTTCTCTCCCTCATTTATGACACAGAAAAGACTGTGCCGTAGGCAAGACAGGAAAGCCAAAAAAGGACGTGAAAACACATATGCTGGCCCACGATAACTCTCTTACAATGTAAATATGAAAATGTCATCGTGGTCAATGCTGACAGGTCTACCAATCTGCCCGGCTATAATGGGACAATGAATGGGTTTATTGCTGACAGCGGTCATAGGTTAGCCGGAATCTCCCTGTTCAATGCTGCCCTTGAACACGAAAAAGACCATATAGAAAACTTCGGGGTAAAAGGTCTGGGGATGATCCTCAAGGGGTTCTGGATCTGGAACTTGGCGGGTACAAAAGAGAGAGAACAGCTTCGAAAAGATTTGGAAATTATGCATAAACGGAGTGTCTGCAAGTAAGAATATTCTTTTTTTATTGATTACCTGTTACTTTGTGGATATCCCTGAAATGTTGACATGTGACAAAAGAGAGTACGTGAAAGCACAACCGGGCGGGTGCGTTACACCCGTCTCTGATTTTTGTGCTGGACAAATCTGACATAATGTAAGAACATACTGGAGTAAAGGATGGTGACACCAATGAATAAACATCTGACGACTCCATTTTTCGAGGGCCGTGTCATAATGATTGGATGCGGAAGCATTGGACAGGCCGTTCTTCCAGTTATTGGCCGACACCTTGAGGGAATTCATGACCGGTTGATCGTTCTATCAGCTGACGAATCAGGACGAAGAATTGCCGAGCGCTGTGGAGCAAAGTTCATCCACTGCAACCTGACACCAGGCAACTACCGCTCAATACTGAAAAACTACGTCAGTGACGGGGATCTCATGTTGAACCTTTCAATTGACGTTTCCAGTATTGATCTGATCCGGTTTTGCGCGGTCCGGGGTGCTCTGTACGTAGATACCTCAATTGAACCATGGCCGGGTGTATTCGACAACCCCATGCTGGAACTTCACCAGCGCACGAACTACGCCATACGCGCCAAGATCATAGACCTCGCTGCAGAGTTAGGACCTGATTCACCTACTGCAGTTGTCGATCACGGCGCTAACCCGGGACTTGTGTCTCACTTTGTCAAACGCGCCCTTGTTGATCTGGACCAAATAGTTCGTAATGGCAATACAAAACCATCTTCGCGCGAAGAGTGGGCGAATCTTGCGCATGATCTCGGAATATCCACAATTCAAATATCAGAGCGCGACACCCAGGCCAGCCAGCGACCGAAACGGCACGGTGAATTCATTAATACCTGGTCTATAGACGGTTTTGTGGATGAATTGATGCAGCCAGCCGAACTTTCCTTCGGCGTCTTTGAAAAACGTAAGCCAAAGGGGGCTCGGGAGCATCGCCGCGGTTCCGGTACACTGTACCTTGAACGTCCCGGGGCAAGCACCTTTGCGCGTAGCTGGGCACCCTCAATCGGGGGTTTCCAGGGGATGCTCGTGACCCATGATGAGGTTTTCTCGATCGCCGACTACCTGTCGATCCGCGATGGCAGTAAGTTCCTATATCGGCCGAGCGTTATGTTTGTGTACCACCCCTGCGACGATGCAATGTTGTCTGCACTGGAACTGGAAGGTAGGGGATGGATTCTGCAACCCTCCTGCCGACGCCTTGGAACAGATATTATTGAGGGGATGGATGAGCTCGGTGTCCTGCTGGCAGGTCATGAGAGAAACGCATACTGGTACGGTTCGCAGCTCTTGATCCAGGAGGCACGCAGACACGTGCCATTTGCAAACTCGACTACCGTGCAGGTTATGGCAGGTGCACTTGCAGCTGTTCTTTGGGCCGTACGCCATCCTCGTCGGGGCGTGGTAGAACCTGAGGACTTGGATTTCGAGGAATGTCTTGAAACGGCAACCCCATATCTGGGCCGCATGGTTGGTGAATTCACAGAGTGGACCCCCCTTGATGGCCGCGGCAAGTACTTCCCTGAAAGGCTCGATATTCAAAGCCCCTGGCAGCTTCAGAATATCCGCAGCAGACAGTGGTATGGGGAGTAAATATTTCATTACACTCGTTATTGACTCTGTCATTACAATAAAAAAACAATCATGAAAAAAGCAATCGTTATAGGAGGCAGTTCCGGGATTGGGCGGGAATTGGCCAAAATTCTGTCTGAGAATGGGTACATCGTTGGTATCATGGCAAGGCGAGTCCAGCTATTGGAAGAGTTGCGCAAAGATGTGGAAGGAATATTATTCGTTCAAAAAATTGATGTTGCAAACGTGGAAGTGGCAATGGAGACTTTAAATGAGTTCTTAAAAGAAATGGGGGGTGTGGACCTTATTGTGATTAGTGCCGGTACAGGAGATATAAACGATAGCCTAAGCTGGCATATTGAAAACGAAACCATTAAAACAAACGTCAATGGGTTTGCCGCTTTAATTAATGTTATCATGCATCATTTCACAGAGAAGGGTTCGGGGCATCTTGTAGGAATCTCATCGGTCGCAGCGTTACGTGGAGGCAGAGGGTCTCCGGCATATAATGCATCAAAGGCTTTTGAATCCAATTATCTGGACGGGCTACGGCAGAAGGTCAAAAAATCAGGGCTGCCAATCACAATAACTGATATAAAACCCGGATTTGTTAATACCGCAATGGCCAAAGGGGATGGCATCTTCTGGGCAGCTGAGCCGGGAAAAGCTGCAAGGCAGATATACCACGCCATAAAATCAAAAAAACGCAGTGTTTATATCACACGGCGATGGTTAATGGTAGCTTGGTTGATTAAGTTGTTGCCCGGATTCATATATGATAGGCTGTAATTCCTGTAACTATTTACTGGAGTAAGCCAGAGAAAAATGCTTGTGTTTCCTTAACTTTTGACTGACCCGAAGAAGCTCTCGATAAAGTCAACTGAAAAAAGGCCATTGTATGATACAGGCACAGGAGCCATGAACGCTATATTTCTGGTAGGCTTGCTGAGATCGCCGGATTGCCTCTTCTGCTTCCTTAATTCCCACTAATCTTATCGAGCGCATCCGCAACATTTAATCCAAAGAGCCTGCGATTTTTTTGAAAAATTACACCAGGGGATACCCTGATTACCCAGTTAGACTTCGTTGTGATATCTGAGTTCTTGATGCAAACCCACGAACCATCCGGTCTCCTCTCGTATTCATCAATCGAAATTTTTGCAATCTCTTCCATGTTTTTACTCCTCTTTCATATCAGTAGAATTAGGATTGGTAAGATTATACCAGCTATTCACCATCAATGTCAAGACTTTGGGGACACCCTTTACATTTTCAGTTTCTTTTTATAGGTATCCGTGGTAAGCTCTCACTATGCCACGAAAGGCGCGTATAGACGCTCCCGGCGCCTTGCATCACATAATCGTCAGAGGAATCGAGCAGGGCATCATCTTCCAAGACCACACAGACTATGATAGCTTTGTACAGCGACTCGCAACTGTCCTAAATGAAACAGCCACCCAGTGTTATGCATGGACGCTTATGCCGAATCATTTCCATCTCCTGTTGAGAACCGGTTCAACACCTGTAGGTCGCATGATGCAGAAACTCCTCACAGGATATGCAGTCACCTATAACAGGCGTCACATTCGTTCGGGCCACCTCTTCCAGAACAGATATAAGTCTATCCTGTGCCAGCAGGAACCGTACTTTCTCGAACTGGTGAGGTACATCCATTTGAACCCCATCCGAACCGGCATTGCAACGAACATAAATGAACTGGCTCGCTTCGCGTATTGCGGTCATGGCGTGCTAACGGGAAAAAGGCTGAACAACTGGCAGAACACAAGCGAGGTGCTTAACCTGTTCGCAACCGACCTTGATGCCGCGAGAGCAAAGTACCATGAATTCATTGCCAAAGGGTTACCAATGGGGCACCGAAACGATCTCACTGGCGGAGGTCTTATTCGCAGTAGCGGCGGGTGGAAACAAGTAATTGCAAAACGACGTGCCAACGAGTATCAGAAATCAGATGAACGAATGTTGGGAGATCATGAGTTCGTCTGCCATGCATTGGCAACAGCGAATGAGAATTCTGACTGGAGATACAGTTTGAAAGAGCGCGGAATTGACCTTACTGCTGTGATCAGTCGCGTGTGTGAGGTGCTGCATTGTAACAGATGCGACATTTTCACGCCTGGTAAAATACAAAGCAGGGTGAATGCAAGGAGCCTTTTCTGTTATTGGACTGTCCGAGAATTGGGAACAAATCAAGCCGAACTGTCTCGCCGGCTCAGACTTTCCCCTGCTGCCATAACACAGTCGGTGAAACGTGGTGAATCAATTGTCAAAGAAAGAGGATACTCGTTGGTATAACTGGATAATAAACAGGAGCCCCTTGTTATCCTGCCTTTCCCATTGCATTTTTCACAGAGGTTGTTGAATTTCAGGAGAGATTCAAGGAAGATGAGAGCCGGGGTCATAGTGGATGGGTCCCATCAGTTTTCCCCGGGCACTAAAACTGAGCATTCCCAAACAGATGCTGCACAGCATCTTGAACCTCGAATGAACAACAGGAACCCTGGTTATAATCGATAATACGGAGGTAAACACAATGTCTTGGATGTTCCTGTTGATCGCTGGTGTTTTTGAAATTGGTTGGCCACTGGGATTAAAACTGTCGCAGACCACGGCAAACAAGGTTACCTGGATACTTGTGTCCATAGTTTCAATGACGCTGAGCGGACTGTTTCTTTGGGTGGCACAGAAGAGTATTCCCATAGGAACGGCTTACGCTGTGTGGACAGGGATTGGGGCTGCAGGCACTTTTTTGATAGGTATAGCCTTTTTCGAAGATCCTGCAAATACCCCTCGCATCTTATCGGTTATTTTAATTGTCCTGGGTATTATTGGACTGAGACTGTACCAGGTTTAGAAATACATTTCTCGCTGAATACCAGAAAACAGGCATATTATATAACTTTCCTCTCCACCCTTAGAATTTAAACTATTCTGCGGAAAATGTGTCATGTGGCAAAATTGGCTGATTATGTGCTGTCCGTGACATATGGGGTATGCTGATGCATTCTTTTGATATCTACATAGAGCAGTACTCTCATGACTGATCAGTATCGGGCTTGGGAGCCCGGTATGCAGTATCATGCATCAGACTTCAATCGTTCAGGTATAGAAAACCCACTAACCGGAATAAATGAATAAACATAAGCAAAATCATTAAGTTTTGTTAAAACGCCCTACCATAAATGAATATCGATTCTTGTAGCAAATGCAGAACGTGCCAGCTTCTTTTCGTTTTTTTAGCTTTAAAAATATTATAATTTAAGGTTTCTGCCTCAAGACCGATTAACTCTAACAGATATAGATCAGTCCACGGGCCTTGAGGTCACTGCTGGTCCTACCGTAGCTTACCCCTCAGTAAGCCAGCACCCTTGGGGCCTGCTTCTTCATGATCCTCACATACGGAGGTTATGAGGTGATAAACATGAACCGTGACGATGAACGCATGGCTTTTGAATCCATTATAAACGACTTCATAACCCATTATAAGAACGGCCCAGAAATGTTTGCATCAAGGGCCAATTTCGACGCATTTGTAAATACGGAAGTACGATTCCATGCAAAACTGCTGAAGGTTGACTTTGAAAAAGCCAAGGAAGCCCTTTTAGCATGGGTTCAACAGAACCACGCTCTGGAATATTCTGAGTTAATCTGAAACTCCGAAAAAACCGTGTACAAAGAAAACTGATTTTCTGTCCATCCATCTCAATAAATACGTCAGCACATAAGAAACAATAAAACTTCTCCCAAAATCATCTTAAGTACCCGTGATTGTCTTCTATTCACTAAGAAACTTGTAAAACTTGTTGACACCCGTGTCTCTGGCCCATACACTATCTTAATTTGTGCTATTAAGACTTATAAATACAAAAAAATGGCTATTCCGGTTTAAGTGTGGACTCTTTGAACATTTTTTCAGGATATCGGCACGGCATTATTGCAGGACTCGATTTACGTTGGTTATCTGAGTTAATGAAACAGATGCTCTTCAAGGCACATGTCCCATCAATAAACCAAATGTTAAAAAAAAGGAGGCTTTGAAATGAGTGATTCTATTTTAAATGGAAAAAGGATTCTTGCCGTCGATGATGAACCGGACATTCTTAGTGTGTTAGAAGAAGAGATTATGGATGCTTGTCCAGACTGTATTTTTGATAGGGCAATCACCTATGAAAGCGCTGTCAAACTCCTGGAATCCAAACCCTACGACCTTGTCATCCTCGACATTATGGGTGTCCGCGGTTTTGATCTTCTTGACTTAGCTGTAAAAAAAGATCTCAAGGTGGCCATGCTCACCGCTCATGCCTTAAGTCCTGAAACGCTCAACAAATCCATAGAAATGGGAGCAAGGGCCTATTTGCCAAAAGATAAACTCGGTGAGGTTGTCCCTTTCCTTGAGGACATACTGAAATATGACTATGAAACCGGCTGGAAACGTCTCATGGATAAATTGCAGGGCTTCTTTAAAGACAGGTTTAAAGATGACTGGGAAGTAAAAACATGGATATCCAAATAAGTGACTTGTTTATATATTGAGACAAATACGTCACTGTATATCAGTTTAAATAAGTGGATACGTGAACACTTCAAGGGTGTGAACTCATGATGGATTCTGCCATTGCTACAGCCAAATTCAAAACAGGGAAATTTTTTCATGCTCCATCATGGGTGTCCGGACTGATAAAAAAACCTCTGGGAATTTGGCAATAAGGCTATGAAGAATGTCTGGATTGCTTTCGGTCTGACCCTCTTTGCCGGTATATCTACTGGGATTGGAAGTATTATTGCTTTCACTGCCAAAAGAACAGACTACCGCTTTCTTTCAGTAGCAACAGGATTCTCCGCCGGCGTAATGCTCTATCTGTCATTTGTTGAAATATTCCCGATGGGCTTTGAAGCCCTCTCAAAACAATACGGGGAATACTGGGGACACTGGATCAACGCAGCCGGCTTTTTCGGTGGAATACTGCTCATCGGTTTGATTGACAATCTTACACCTGCCGCTGAAAACCCCCACGAAATTCATACTGAGGCTGAAACCATGCCCCTGCGTAATCCTACAGCACCCCTTCCGATGTTTGATCAGCCAGCAACACGTTCAGAGAGAACTGAAAATTCAAGCCATCCGGCCATTGCGCATCAAAAGTTGTTGCGGACTGGCCTGTTCACAGCACTGGCAATTGCCATACATAATTTTCCGGAAGGCTTTGTCACATTTCTTGCTGCCTTAGAAGACCCAAGCCTGGGTGTTGCTATTGCTGTAGCAGTTGCCCTTCATAATATCCCCGAAGGAATCAGCGTGTCCGTTCCTATTTTTTATGCCAGCGGAAACCGAAAAAAAGCATTCACGTATTCCCTATTGAGTGGCTTGGCTGAACCTGTGGGGGCATTAATAGGCTATATTGTACTCCGATTTCTTTTAGGCAACGAGGGCGGGGCAATTCCCTCCCACATCATGGGACTCCTTTTCGGTGGGGTGGCTGGAATCATGGTTTATATAAGCCTCGATGAGCTACTTCCGACAAGCAGGGCTTATGGGAAAGGCCATGACAGCCTTTTTGGATTAGTGGCTGGTATGCTCGTTATGGCCTTAAGCCTCCTGGTAATGAAATAATTTTTCAAGCTGCATAAATGGAAATTCATCAAGGTAAATGGTCTTGTTCTTACTGCAGATTGTGTTAGTAATCCATAATAGCTTTGAGATTAAGGTTTTTACAACAATTATGGTATAGTGCAGAAGAAATGAGTTGATATTAAATGTTAGCTACAGATAAACTTTTAAAAAATTCTCCTGAGAGGTCTTACAACAGCCCGTGAAATTTTATTCTTCTATAGTCAGCTACCTGGTGGAAGGAAAGAGCACCAAACAGAACATGCGTATGCTCATTCGCTTCCTTGTGATGCTCACAGCCATGATAACCGTGTACAGCATCATCTTTCACTTTCTTATGGCATGGGAAGAACGGGAGTATTCGTGGGTTACTGGCTTTTATTGGACCTTAACAGTCATGAGTACGCTCGGATTTGGAGATATTACGTTCGCCAGCGATGCCGGGAGGCTCTTTTCCATTCTCGTTCTTCTATCCGGAGTAATCTTTATGCTTGTCCTGCTCCCCTTTGCGTTCATCAAGTTTTTCCTCGCACCATGGATGGAATCAGAAGCTAAAAGAAGAGCCCCCCGAGAGGTGTCTCCAGACACGAAAGATCATGTGATCATGACAGCCTATGACGATGTGACAGCCGCGTTAGTCGAAAGACTGGTCACATACAAACGGGATTACGTGGTAATAGTCGAAAAACCGGAACATGCAGGCCTGTTATCCGACAGGGGTGTCAAGGCCGCGGTAGGAAACATTGATGACCCTGATACCTACAAACGAATGCGCGTTCACGATGCCGCTCTAGTGGTTGCTACAAACAGCGACGAGGTAAACACCAACATTGCCTTTACAGTCCGTGAAATGAATGAGAGTATTCCTATTATCACAACAGCAGATTCACCCCATTCTGTAGACATTCTCTCCATGGCAGGTAGTTCCAGGGTTGTCGAATTACCCGACCTCCTCGCTCGTTCCTTTGCCAACTGGACCATGTGCGGTAACTTTCAGGCAAATATCATAGGCCGTTTCGACGAGCTGGTTATTGCGGAAACCCCGGTTATCAACACTCCCCTTGTTGGCAAGACTATCGCTGAAAGTAATTTGCGTGAATCAGTCGGGGTTACAATTGTCGGTATTTGGGAGAGAGGCAGGCCTTCAGTCCCTACTCCAAAGACACAGATAACCAGGAGCACTGTCCTGCTGCTTGCTGGGACTGAGAGTCAGATAGCATCATATGACGATGTCTATTCCATTTATCAGATGTTTCAGCATGCTGGGGACCCTGTCATCATAATGGGAGGAGGACGTGTGGGTACGGCAATCGGAAGACGATTTGCTGAACGGGATGTGCCTTTTTTGATCATTGAAAAAAACCCAAAAAAAACGAGTGAAAGTGCCAATATTGTATACGGCGACGCTGCCGATTTAAGCACCCTCAAGAGGGCATGGATAGAAAAGGCTCCTGCAGCTCTCATCACAACTCATGAGGATGCAACCAACATATACCTCACCAAGTATTTCAGGAGTCTAAGGCCGGATCTCCAGATTATCAGCAGGGCCAACCTGGACCGAAATGTATCTACGCTTCACCGGGCAGGAGCAGACTTTGTCATGTCTTATCCTGTGTTAGGAGTCGATGCGGTTTTCAGCTTTCTTACAAAACAGGATGTTTTGATGTTAGTTGAAGGTTTGACGCTATTTCGTGTACAAGCACCGGAAATCCTCGATGGTGTTACCCTTGCAGATTCAAGAATCCGCCAGGAAACTCACTGCAGCGTTGTTGCTATCAAAAGCGACGGAAACTTCATTGTCAATCCGGGACCATGCATACCTGTTACAAAAGGGTCAGAATTGATTCTTATAGGCACGTACGAGGGGGAACGTCAGTTTTTCAGAACCTACATCAAGACATGAGATAACCACAACGCTGACCATCTGTTCTTGCTTCAAATTTTTTCTTCAAGGTACTGGCCAACGACATGAAGACACCGTGGATCATGATGCCCAAACCCCATGCCAGTATGCTCAGTAGTGTGTTTTTGTATCCAGTAGTCTCACGGACATTCTGCCGACATTTACACAGACTGCAACATGCAAAAATCTCTTACTTACACATTGAGCGATTCCGCCAGTTAACCAGAATGACTGTAACAATAGGAAGAACCAGGCCGAGGATGGTGGCGCATATCATAAGTCTACCAAGCTCCTCATACTGACCTCGCCCAACAACAAAAATCTCGTTAAGGTAATTCGTACCGAGGCTCGATGCTGACAGGGCAAGGTTAGTAAAAGCCGCCATGACAGCAAAATAAGTGGCTTTCTGCTCAAGGGGAGCTTCCCGCGCTATCCAGGCAAGCATGGGGATCATGGAAACCTGTCCCATAGGGGAATCAGCCATAGTGTCTATGATGGCAATGGTTCTCGCACCAAAACCAAAGACTCTCTCTGTCCACTCGTGCAGACCATAATACATACCCAGGAAGGGCATTATCATCAGAGTGGCGTAAGCTGAAAGGAAGACAACAAGGTAAGGAATGGGACGACGGCTCATCCATCCCCGGAGTGCAAACATACCGATGATAGCAAGAATTGAGGATATTTGGCGAAGAGTGCCGAAAAAGGCTTCGTCAAACTTGAGTACATCAATCTGCCACCAGCTCGCTCCCGCGCCAATGCCCGGCATTGCCCGAAAAACAAAAACGATTATTGCAATACCAATGATGTCCCGTCGTTTGGCAGGATCAAGATCCTTCAGAAGTTGATGCATCAGGTAGATGATGATTGCCAGCGATGATATAAAAACGACCTCCTTTTTTGCTGCAAGCTGGGACATACCGAGGATAATACTGACAATAACAAAGACTATACCACCCCCGAGAATATACCAGCTTGGCTTGATATCACACGTTTCTGAGCGGAGCAATTCACGGATTTCTTTTTCAGAACATCCTGATCGCCGGTAATGGACCCGCAGCCTCCGTACATTCCACGCTCCAATTACTGCACCCAGCACCGAAATAACAGGAATGACAAGTGATAGCTTATACATGGCATAGTAGGACATTGACATGGCAAGCCATCCACCTACCCCCGCTACGATAGCACTCCCGCCGATGATTGCTATTCTTCCCAGAGTCTGCATAGTTACATGCATTCTTTCAAATTCGTCTTGGGGGATCTTCACACCATTTTCATCGTATGATGGAACAGCCTCAACAGTCATAGCGTCTGCCACCACATCCTGTAACACAAACCCCACTGGAGAGACAAGGGTGGCTATGACGTACCACGTGTCAAGCGCCATGATCTGCGCCATAAAAGGCTTGTGACCTGTAAGCCCTATCATGATAGCGAGGCTCACTGCCATGAGTGCTGCTCCCAAATACACAAACAATGACTTATGGTGCCAGTAAAGATCTACCAGGTGTCCAAAAGGCATTTTCAAAGCCCAAGGAAGTCCTGCCCAGAAGCCAAGACCTGCAAGAAAAGCTGCTGAAAGTCCCAACTCTTCTTTCACAAAAAAACTTTCAATTATACCTGTGAACCCAGAGATTCCAGCAGCCAGATAGACCATAAGCGGAGGAATATAGCTCCAGTGCATCTCGTGAATGATACCGAGAAAGTCTCTTGTAAACCAACGCCAGATGCCACGGGATTCAGTTATGAACAAGTTCGGCTCATTCGGGATACGACCTTACTTTGCAGCAATTGCTGCTTTAGGTTTGGGTAGTAGAATAGTTAAACCAGTACATATTATCGGTAAAAATGACAGCACCACAATCGCCGTATGAAGTCCGTGACGGTCCCCAATCCATCCAAAAACAGGTGTTGTGATCCCCCCAAACGAGAATGCGAGACCGAGCGTCACTCCTGAAGCAAGGCCGATACGATTTGGCAAGTAGCTTTGTCCTAATACCACCAAAGGACCGACTGATGCAGAAAACATCAGTCCGATAGGAATCAACAGGAACATTGCCCACAAGGGATTGGAGGTGTACGCAAATATGGGAAGAAGTACTGTGACAAGCGCAAATTCTGTCAGAATGGCCCGTCGAAAGCCCACGTGATCTGCCACGCGTCCACCAATCAAATTCCCAACAACTGCGGAAGCAAAAAAGACTGTCAGTGCAGATGCGCCTGCTGTCTTCGACTGTTGAAGGACGTTGATCCAGAATAAAGGAAGAAATGTATTAATCCCGTAGAAGATTACAGATCGAAAAAGGACAAGTATGGAGAGACACAAAAAACCAGCCCAGGCATCTTCCCCCTGGCTTTTTTTTACGGCCTTCCCCCCATCAACGCTATGATATCTCCATAATCCTGGAAGAATCAAAGCGATCAACAACGTCACACCTATGGCAGGGACTGCCAAAAAAGCAGTGCCTTTTATCCCCCATCGGATAAGTGCAAAACTGGCAATGAGAGGACCAATCGCAAATCCGAGTTGACCACCAGTAGCAAAGATACTCATTATGGTAGCTTTCTTATCGCCTGCAAACCGGTTTGCAAGACGCGCCCCCTCCGGATGGAAAGCTGCAACTCCAATTCCACTCAGTGCAACCGCTATAAGTCCTGTTTCATAGGATGGTGCCAGGCCAACACATGACAAGCCAACCCCGGCCAGAAGAACGCCAAAGGGCATGAGCCACGGACGTGAAAGCCTATCTGCAACGATACCGAACACTGGCTGGGTAATCGTTGAAACAAGGGTTGTTGTGAATACGATTACTGCAGCAGCGGCATAGGTGAGGTTGTGTTGCGCGATAAAGAATGGAAGAAGAACAGGTATGGCACCCTGATTGATGTCTGTTGCGGCATGTGCCAGTGTTAATAGTGCTGCTGATCGGTATTTCATATATCCTCAATTTACTGGGACTTGTGTCAATTTGCTCAGAGGCTTCGGCAGACAGACAGTCTCCTCCAACAGCAGTGCTGCCGGGGCCTTCTCTCTGTCTTGCTTCTCACATTCCCCAGGGTTTTCTGACTCCGGAAGGTATTGTACCAGTAGAGCCAGAGAAACTGTTTGACTGCCCCTATCATTACGCTGCAACCATTACGCTGCAACTCATTAACTTAAATAATGAACCCGTATATTGTCAAGGGCAAACATGTGCAAAAAAATAGACCCTGCGAGAAGAAAAAATCTGCTTATGTTGGTTTATCCCAGAAAAGAACCTCACGAATCTTTCGGATGATTGGTTCAATTGCCTCAGGCTTCTGAACAAGGGTAAATTTTTTCCACCTTTTCCAGTCTCCAAAAAGTTCATGGTAAAGCTCCACACACCCACGATGATAACTTATCTCAGCGTGTGGATTTACACGTTTAACACAATCCTTGAGAATCTCATAAAGCTTTCTTCTTTGAGCCTCACCAGCCACATTAAAAACAATAACCTTGGTTGTCTTCGTCTCGTTTACGGACCCGAAACGACCCTTCACTTTAATACCCTCGGTCATGGATATTTCAAGTTCAGAGAGGAGGTCTACACACTCCTCCATACTGTTGAGTACAACGACTACCTTCCAGCACTTGAGTGCAAACCCGAGATCAACGATAGTTTTTCCATCTTTCAGCTGCTCATAAAGATTTGTGATACAGGGCACACATTTTCCGTAAATATCTTTTTTTGTCTCTCTGAGACCCTGGGTGTCTTCGAAACTCACCCATTTCGCTTTCTTATCGGTAAAATAACGTTTATCAATGTATATTTTCGACATCGTTTTTGGGCCTGTTACTGCACACTGATTTTCCATTATATCTTGCAAAACCTCACAGGTCAACGATGAGTTGTATGTGTTTTCAAATCCAAATTTCCTTCAGAAACACATACACCTTACCGAACATTCCCTGCCAAGCTACATCCGTATGCTTCAACTTCTTGACAAGGCCCGGTATTTGATCTTATAGATCCCAGCATCTGAGAAGATCTTGGGACTGAACAATCTCACCGAAGAATAAGTTTATATTTGATAAAGACCATTTTTTTGCCTCCAGGCTTGTCCCCTCTGTTAAATCTTCAGGGATAACCACGTGATAATCGCGTGCAAACCCGTCACGGGCGGTCGATTCAACGCAAACATTGGTGGCCAGGCCTGTAACTATGAGTGTCTGTATCTGGCGTATCCTGAGTAACTGATCAAAATATGTGGAGACAAAGGGAGAATGTCTGTATTTAGGTATAACAACTTCTCCCTCTTGCGGCAACACCTCATAAAATTCAGAAAATGCTGGATCATACTGGCGGTTCACACCCAGGCGCCTGTACTGTTCGAGCGCTGTTGATGAACTAAGGGAATCAATCTTGGTCATCTTGACGTGTATTATGTTCTTGAGAACCTTTCGGGCATGGCCCAAAAAATCATTCAACCTGGCGGCAAGAGCCTTTGCAGATTTTATATCATAGCCCATCCTGTGAAAAATTCCACCTTCGCTACAGTAATCTTTCTGCATATCAATGATGATGAGTGCAGAGCGCTCTGGAGCAACTTTACTTCTTAGATTAGACATATCCATGATTACCTCCTCATTACACAAACCCTTTTCCACCATCAATCGTATTATACCATGGGTACAATATCTGCTCTCGTCTGATACTAAATAAAGCATAAGGGCCACCTCCTGCTCCAGGGAGCCGTATCGCTTCAGGGGCGCGCTTTCTGCTGGTGCCTTCTTTCCTTCTTCAGGTGTATCATAGTAACAGACTCTAACATGTCCTTCTGCCACACGCGTGGTGATCAGTCCCGGATGAACTGTGTTTACTCGAATTCCGAATGGTGCACACTCGATGGCCGCAGCCTGCATAATCCCTTCAACGCCATTCTTACTTGCACAGTCAGCGGATGTACCTGCAGAGCCCTTCACCTCGCAATGGAAAACACTATAGCGATACTGCCCTCCATGCTTCTCAATGGAACATCGGCCATAGCATAACTTACAGATAGCAATCCAATTTTTTCCACAGCCTTGCATAGGCTGTCTTTCTGAAGGTCCACCAGCAATACTTTAGCTCCCTGCTGTGCAAAGAGCCTACCTGTAGCAAACCCAATACCAGATACACCGCCTGTGACAATCACCACTTTTTCATTTTGCCTGAATACAACAACCCCTTCTTTTCCGACAAACCGAAAAATTCTTTTGCTCATACAGGGTCTATTTCTATGCAGGATCCCCTATTCCAATTGAAATCATACCAATCGCCCCAATCTGATTATCTTTTTGTATAATCCAAAACATCGGTTGTAACCCAGTCAATGGCAGCCTATTTGTCTCTGCCCCGTAATTAAGGGAGTAGATGGTCGTCTCCGGTCAATTCAAATCCCAGAACCCACCGCCCTAGCACACAAATACTATTCCGACAGACATAGCCCTCGGTACAACTGCCGGATCAACACTTCTGTATATGGGGTAGATTTCCCATCCAGCCTTTGTCACCAGACGAAATACATCAATGCCTACCCCTTCCATAGAAGGTCGAGCCTTCAGTGGATATGCACATTTGTTACCTTGCAGAACCTGGCACGGTTTTCCCTCACAGAGGGCCACATGGCAGTTGAACTGGGAAAAACCCATGGCTAGATAGTATCCGAAACCAAAAGCAGTCGATTCTAAAGTGCCAGTAATTTCCATATTTCTTTTGGTCCATTCTACTCCTGCTTTCTGCTCCACAACGCGGTTTGAGAACTCCGCAACAGGTATTACATCGATGGCAAAGAGGATGGCCCATGTATACTTGCCAAAAGCTTGTCGCATGAAGTCAGGATGAGGGTTGTTTGGAGGACAATGGGGACTTCTACCAAAGTAAGGGCATAAAGGTACCCGGCACTTCAATATTACCCTTTCATCCACATCGATCCATGATGCGGGTATTATTTCAGCCATAGAAGCGCCTAGGTCGAGTGCCTTTTGTTTCAGTTGGTTCAAATCTTCTTCAAGTACTTCTTCGGTTATATGAAGAACAATACGCCGGGACGGCCCCTTCTTGGGATTCAAATTCTCACCCTCCTTCGACTGGCTGCTAATCCAATTCAGCCCTACATAATAATATTCGATTTTTTTCGTTTCCCATAGATTTAATGATTTTTGGAGAAACCCATTCTTATCATGATGTTTGGATAAGCCTTGATTAACATCTTCTCTATTTCTGAGAGTATATTTGCAACATAATCAAAATTTTCTTCAACATAGCTCCAAAGCGAACCATCACGAGGGATCTTGTTAAAGTCATAGTCTTCCTGGAGTAAATAGCCTTCCCACTGTGATATTTCACGAATTGTAAATATTATATCAGCCACCTTTGGATAGAGCCTTGCAATGTCATTTTTCTGATCCGGCAGTGCCGTAATAATCAGTTCAGCTCGATCTACCAATTCAGGGGTTAGTTCCTGGGATCTCCAAACATCTGGTACCTTTATGCCGTGGCGGAGCAAAACTGTCCGTGTCGCTTGTGGCAGAGTCCTGCCAAAAAAAGGATTTGGTGCACCTATCTTCAGGATAGCCATCTTATCTTTCATTCTTTGCGGCATAAATCCAGCTGATATGACACTTATTCTGTCTACAAGCTGCTTATCTCTTTGACTGATGAGCTTGGAGAAGAAAAACTCTGCAAAAGGACTCCTGTTCCTGTTACCTATACACACGAAGACCAGATGGTGAGGGTGATTCACTCTTTGTCTCCCCTCATCATGTTTACTTTTCGTTACCTACTATTACACAGCACCCAATGCCAGCACCGGCGTTACCGCCAAGGTTGTGCGTCATTGCAAGACGAGGGTTCTTCACCTGACGCGGCCCGGCCTTACCCTGAAGCTGTAAGTACATTTCATACAACATTCGCAAACCACTGGCCCCCAACGGATGGCCAAAGCACTTTAGTCCACCGTCGGTATTAATAGGTAGTTCACCTTTAAGGGTAAAGGTTCCTCCAAAGATGTCTTCACGGGCTCCACCCCTGGGGCTGAATCCCAAATCTTCATATACTATCAGCTCATGCGCTGTAAAGCAGTCGTGCACCTCAGCGCAACTGATCTCTTTTCTCGGGTTTTTTACGCCTGCCTGGGCATAGACCTGCTGAGAGGCACGGACGTTTTCATCGATGTGGACATAATCATAGTCCTGTCTCATCGATCCCTGACGTGCCCCGGCGCTGATAGCCATCCCCTTGATGTAAATAGGATCACCCCTGAAACTCTTTGCCATATCAGACCTTACGACAATCGCCGCTGCCGCTCCGTCACTGACACCGCAGCAATCAAGCAGACCAAGCGGCCAGGCCACAATAGGCGCTTTCATAACCTGTTCCACAGTTAAGATATTATGGAAATGCGCCTTTGGGTTCAGGCTTCCGTGCTGATGGTTCTTAACTGCTATTTCCGCTAGCATCCTTTTGCCTTCGTCACGATCAATGTTGTAGTGGCTGAAATATCTTGTCCCGAGATATGCAAATGAGGCTGGCGCACTATAGCCCGAGCCAATGGCTGAGCTACCATCTGGATTGTCACCCACAATCGCAGGGCCTTTTACTCCCGTCTGTCCTGAATCCTTAAGCTTCTCAACGCCAATTGCTAACGCTATATCACAGACTCCTGCAGCTATGGCATAAGCCGCACCGCGCAGAGCTTCCGAACCGGTGGCACACATATTCTCAACTCTCGTGATTGGTATATACTGCAATCCCAAGGGTGCCAGGGTCATGGCGCTGATTCCGGAAAAAACTGTACCAAGCCATGCTGCCTGGATATCCTTTGGTTCTATGCCAGCATCCTCAAATGCCTCATAGGCGGCTTCCACAAGAAGGTCTTCTACACCCATGTCCCATCGTTCTCCAAATCGAGTGCATCCCATGCCAACGATTGCCACCCTGTCTTTGATGCTTTCCATGTTTCTGACCCTATTTAATACAGGCCCTTTAGATCATATAAGGCCTACTACAATTCTTTAGATTGGCTTTGCTTTCCAGAAATAATTGACAATACCCTTACCCTGGTACAACTTCCTAAAAGTCATCTCAACGGTCATACCTGTTTCAACATTGTCAAGGTCATAGTCGGTAAGTTCACAGATCAGTCGTCCCCCGCCATCGAAATCGACAACACCATTCAAACCTGGTGGATTTTTTGTGGGCTGTAACTGATCTATAGCATACGTGAAAAGTTTGCCTGTCTTATCGGAAAACTTGTAATCTTCAAAGTCATCTTTCTCCTGACAGGCAATACAGACACGTACCCTCTGCCCGTTTGGGTGAATCTGAGGGGCCCCGCATCTCCTGCACTTTACCCCATAGAGAGCTCTTACGGTTTTGCGTTCTCTCCAGCGCGTTGCCAGAGAAGGCTCAGTCCTTTCAGGCAGGCTCGAAGCCTCAACAGGAATCAGATCACGCCACAAGAGATATTTTCCGTAACCTATGGATACTGATCGTGCAAACCTATCTTCCATAACAGGTGTACCTTTAATCCTGGATATGTTTTCTGTAATACGCAATATGCAGGCATCAGCGCCATCTCCATAGCCGGCAAATAATATACGGTCTCCTGGGTTTGCCTCCTCTAAGGCAGCAACGAGCATTATCATTGCTGCTGCAGTTCCGGTATTGCCAATCTTTGTGAAAAACGAATCCTGCACCTGACTCTTATCAAAACCAAGGGCTTTTGCAAGGCTTGCATGATTCCTATTGTCAGCTGCATAGAAGACAGCTTTATTAAAATCTTTTTGCCTGAGAGAATACTTTCTCATGAGCTCATGAATAGCTTCCGTCATAATGGGCATGTAACCTTCTTCTTCGAGAAAGCGCCCTTCCCCGGATTGTATGAAACTGTCTCTCTCCGTTCGCCAATAATCCGTAAAATCACTGAAGATTGAATACACCCCTTCAATCATTGCAATAGGTTCTTTAGTGCCAATCATAATGGCTGCTGCACCGTCTCCCAGTAACTGTTCGAATCTCCCCATGGGTGCGCCTATGCGACAATCTGAAGCAACAACCAGGGCATTGCGGGCCGAACCACTCTTAATCGCATCGACTGCAGCTTTTATTGCTGTTGTGCCTGCCCTCAAAGTGTTTGTGAAATCTGCTGTAAATGCTGTTTTCTCAAGATCAGCCGCACCGGCCACAAGGGCAGCGCTCTGTTTTTCTTTGTACGGCGCAGTAGTGGTGGCAAGGTAAAGAGCATCTGCCTGATTGTTGTTTAGCTTCATACAGTCAAGCGCTGCGGCAACTGCCATGGTTACTGCATCTTCATCATAGCCTGCTACTGATTTTTCCCCAGGGCCGCCCCTCACCTGCCACATCTTACCAATTTCTTCCAGGGTGAGTCTGTACCTGGGTATATAAGCTCCAATTGATGTAATTCCTATCATACTGCCCTCTTTGATCCTTACCTCAAAGAGTTCGAAGACATTTTTCGTGTTTTCCCCTACCTCTTCACCTCAACCCCTGCCTTTTCTCTGTCCCATGTATTCGGGGTAATACCTGCCTGTTTCAGGAGATACTTCTGTACCCTCTCTGTGGGGGTTTTGGGAAGACTGTCCATAAACTCGACAAAGCGGGGTACGGCAAAGTAGGGCATCCTTTCTGCAGCATATGTTATCAGCTCCTCGGGGGCAAGCGTCTCGCCGGGTTTTAAGACCACGCATATTTTCACTTCATCCTCAGGCATTTCTGCCTTCACAGCAACAGCGGCAGATTCAAGGACCTTGGGATGGGTGTTGATGGCCCGTTCCACCTCAAAGGAGGAGATGTTCTCTCCCCGTCTCCTCAGAGAGTCTTTCTTGCGGTCCTCGAAGTAGAAATAGCCGTCTTCATCTTTTTTGGCCAGGTCTCCGGTATGGAACCAGAGGTTCCGGTAGGTCTCCAGGGTCTTGTCCGGCATATTGTAGTAGCCAAGCATCATGGTAAAGGGTTCTTTGGGACGGAAGATGATCTCTCCGGGCACTCCAGGGGGCACCTCATTGTCCTCATCATCAACGAGCTTGATCTCATAGATGGGAAGGGGTTTACCACAGGAGCCGGGCCGCCTGTCGTAAAGAGTGGTGTGGATCGGGATACCGATCTCACTCATACCAAACCCTTCCATGCAGGTACAGCCGAATCTTTTTTCAAAGCGGTCCATCACTGCCTGGGGACAGCCTGCACCGAAGGCGATCTTGATGGTGTTGTCGATATCGTCGGGCTTCTCAGGCTGCTTCTCTAAGATAGGGATGACAGCACCAAGGTAGTTGAACTGGGTGGCCTGGTATTTCCTGATCTCATCCCAGAAACGACTGGCGCTGAACTTATCAGAGAGGACCATCTGACCTTCTGCGAGAAGGGCGGTTATGGTCGTAAGACACTGCCCATTCATGTGATATAAGGGAAGGAAGGTGTAGAAGATATCGTCTCTTCCTCCCTCTCGTAAAGGCAACAACTGCTCTGCTGTCACAATCCAGAACTTGTGGGGGCCCAGGGTACCCTTGGACAGACCGGTGGTGCCAGAGGTGTAGATGATGTTCTGGGGATCATGGGGGTAAATCTTAATGTCAACAGAGGTCTCGGGAGCGGTAAAGAACTCTTCCCAGCTCATGAGGGGAATCTTGGATGCTGCTGCCTCTTCTTTTGTGAACCCTCCAAAGACGATCACCTTTTTCAGTTTCTTCAAGTCGTCTTCGATGAGCTTTAAGCGGTCCAGGTATTCGTGATCAAGAAAGAGGATGGTAGAATCAGATTGATCAATAATATGGCGGAGAAACTCGCCCTTGTAGGAGGTGTTGATAGGTACCTCCACAGCTCCCATCTTTGCTGAGCCCCACCATATCCATATGTACTCAGGACAGTTGGGAAGCATGATGCTGATCTTGTCCCCCTTTTCTATCCCCTGCTGTAAAAAGGCATTTGCACACCGGTTTGCAGAGCGGTTCATCTGGTCATAGGTATAGGATCGATCTTTGAAGCGAAGAAAGATTCTGTCACTGTTACGTCGTACCCTGTCCTCGATCAGGTCACCCAGGACGTAGGGTGGGTGGTTTTGTGTCATTGGCGCCTCCTCGTTAAGTAGAGGGCATTATTGTCAAACACGTCATGCCCAAATTTTCTATTTCAAAATTATTTATCCATGATGTAGACAACCCCCCGGTTGCCGTCTACCCATATTTTGTCTCCTGTCTTGATCTTCTGTGTAGCCTCAACGGTTCCAGACACGCACGGGATACCAAACTCTCTCGCCATAATCACCGGATGAGACAGGGCACCACCACCATCCGTTACAAGCCCTTTAATTATTCCAAAGACCACCATCCACGAAGTGGATGTACCAGGGGCAACCAGAATTTCTCCAGGTTTCAGTTCTGAGATATTATCCACACTCATAATAACCCTTGCGATGCCCTGAAAAGATCCTGGCGCTGATGAAGCGCCGTAGAGATCAGCCTTGAGCTCCTTTCTTACGACAGGGACCTGGGTGGAGACAAGAAGTGTAGGATCGCTCCTAACAACATCCTGTGCCTTGCTTATATCACCAAAGAACGGTGCAGGTTCAACAGTCATATTTTCTTCCCAGGCTTTTTTCCGTCTCTCCACGTAAGGACGAAGGTTTATCCTACCCATTGGTATGGCTGATTTTCGTATTTCATTTGGATGGAGAAAGTAAACATCATCAGGATCATCAATAACCCCTGCCTGTGAAAACCTCCTTCCAAACTCCTGAAGGATCCACCGACCTATAGCCCCCACATAGCAGTCACAGTAATAGCCATGATCTTCGCTCCAGTAACCTGATTTCTGAGCCGCTTTCACAAGAAGACTAAAAGCCGCTCTCTGAGATTCAGGCACTTTGGCAATAATATCTTTCTCCATCTGTTCCCGGTCTTTGATAACACGTTCCCGTTCCACGTCGAATTTGAATTTTTCCTGCGACATTAGAAGTCTTATTCTTCCCAGTGCCTGGCTCGGCTTCTCGAGCCACACCGGTGCATCATAGGAATGTGCACGATCTGAGCGCCAGCCATGTTCTAGCAGAAATTCATGGTAGAGCTTATTCCACGTTCTCCCTGCGTCTGAACTATTCAATTTATCCATGAGGGCTTCGTCTTCGGTAGAGTTAAATGTCTCCTCCAGGCCAAGTTCCACTGCCTTGCGTCCCAACTGCCACATCATTCTGCCTACTTTCATATCCTGGTTCTCGAACCCCGACATAACCTTGTGGAAATTAGGGTCAACAGAAGGTTCCTCTCCGAAAATAGTCCTCCACATTTCCTGAAGAAGACCGACGATGTAAAAAGAAGCCATAAGCATAATGAAATGGATTTCACCTTCTTTTCGATTGATGATAAAAGCAAAATCAAGAAAGAAACTCAGGAGGTCATTATTGCTCAGTTTTTTTATGTCTTCCCACTCTTTAAGACCTCTGGATTCCTTGGCCTCCTTGTACATCCTCAATAATTCGGCTTTAAAAGGATCCCACACTCCGTCAAAATTCTCGAGGAAGGGCTTTATCTTCTCTCTGAATACAGGTTCCCTTTCTTTTGCCTCTTCAGGGGTGGTACGAATTGCTGTAATATAGGGATATCCCTTCACGAATCGTGAATCCCAGCCATGGGTTGTGGGTAAGCATAACGTTTCTGCACCATACCGTACACCGTGGTAATACCAGTACCAGCCAATACCCATGTATGCTGGTTTCATGGGCGGTCTGCCATGGAGAACATCACACAATAACACCCCATATTCTTTTGGATCTTTTTCGTCATCAAACTCGTAAAAACTCAGATCATATGCATCATGTAACATAAATTCCCCCTTCTTGAGTTATTGGCCCTGTGGTCTTTGCGCCACAGTAAAAAAGGCATAAAAAATAGCCTCTCCTAACCCTTTCGCTAACATCCACTCCACTCATAGGCAACTTCCGGTGTACTATTTAAAGCTTAACATACCCACCATGAGGTCAAGAACCTGGTCAACCGGTGCCTGCTTTGCAATAACAACGGGACGCGCCTGAAGCAAAACAATATTTGGAAATGGCTGGTCTTCGACTACGGCCCACTCGATATCCTGGGGTAAGCCAAAGTGTTCTTCAAGTTGGTTTGCCAGCCTCCCAATCTCCTTTAGCTCCTCATCGTTCAGACAGAAAGAACATGCCTTCTCTGCTGAAATCTCAGCATCTTCGATCCCGCAGTCCAGGCAGACCGTGGCTTTTGTTTTGTTGCCCAGAGTTCTTTCTCTGATTTCCAGTGTTCCTTTGTCAAGAACCCATCGGTCTGGCATAAGTTCACCAGAGACAACGCTTTCCCCAAGGCCCCAGTTCGCCTCTACAATGATCTTGGAAAGATCTCCCGTATTAGGATCTGCACTGAACGCAATACCAGCAGATCGCGCAGGCACCATACTTAGGATTGCTACTCCTATGGGTTCATTACCGAGAGGCATACCCTTTGTGATTCGAAAAGCCAGTGACCGTTCGTTGAAGGTACTTGCCCAAACCTTTCGGACCTTATCAACAAGATCAATCTTTCCTTTGACGTTGAGGTAGGTTTCATACTGACCCGGATGACTTACCACACCGGCAGAACGAGTTGATACAGCCAAATCAAGCATACATGCTTGATCACACAATTGACCATAGTGGGAAAGGAGTGTATCAGCCATCTCGGGAGGAAGGGGTTTTGCCTCTATAATGTTCCGCATGGCCTTGCTCAGAGACTTTATCCCTTCAACATCATCCGCTACCGGAGTGTGTGCCGCCAGAAGATTTTCGATCTCTTTTCTGGCCCCTGTAAGATCCATGAACATGTTGTAGGCATTCACGGACAGGCAAAATCCTTTTGGAACCGGTAGCCCTGCTTTTATAATTTCACCTAAATTGGCACATTTTTTTCCCACAAGGTCATTATCTTCCTTGCTCAGCTCTTCAACCCAGTAGATCCATTTCGTGGTCATAAGTACCTCCTTACTCCTTGAATTCTCTTCTTGCCTCCACAACCTGTGAAATACTCGACACGAAACTTCTTTTTTCTACGTATCTAAGAAAAACACTGCAATGGCTATACATGCTCTACCTTATCTTCGTGCTTGTGCGATTGTTTGAAAATTATGTCAAAGGCCTCTACCATTGCTACCGCAAATTCAAGGTCCTCCAAGTTGCACGGAACCTCAACTATCTCGACCTTTGGATCGAGACCCTGTCTCAAGGCGTCGACAAAAACCCGGTCTCCATCGGGGTCATAAAGCACCGTGCCTTCCCGGTCAATGGCTGACCATCCCTTAAGAGGCACAAAAAATTTTACAGGTCCTTTGGCCTTATTGAGCTTATCCCGGTAGAAGGTAGCAGCATATGTCAGTTCTTCAGCATTGAAACGTGTCATAGACCTCAGCTCATCCATTTTCATAATACGTGGCCTCGACGCATATTTTTCACGGTTTTTTCGTGTCACTCCACATCCGGTAAGGTTCACAGTGCTTGGTGCAATGATTTGTGGTATCCCCCTTTCTGCTGCTGCGTCGAGCCTCGCCATCCCTGCAGGTCTGTTTCCCTGATAAATCTCTTCAATAAGTCCTGCAGGAACAATATCGATTACACCATCGAAAAAACCCTGTGAAATCAGATTATCCATTGCCCGCTCGCTTATACCCTGGGCATGGAAAGGAAACACATGATATCCCTTGGCTTCGAGCAGGGTTTCTACCTGTTGCGCACATTGGGGACAGAAACCAATCTCGGTTATCGCCACTGACGGAAAGGGTAATGTCAGGGAGCTGCGGGAGCTGCTTTCCTCTACCATTCCTGAAATGGCCCCAGCAACCTGAGCAATAGCATTTGTCAGGAGATTGTTAAGGCCTGTGAACTCCATAATCACCTGCATCACAGCAACGTCCATCGAGTCAAACCATTCTGACACATAGGCAGGCATTGCTGCAGAAGTTGCTATCAATTTGGGTATTCCAAAGGGCAGTCTGCTCATGACTCTTGCCCCTATAAGCGCCATGGAAGCTCCACCAAGTGCAACTGCACCATCTACTTCATCTCTGGCCAGAAGATCCGCAATCATCATCTGTGCCCCTGCAACCATAACCTCGGCTTTGGCAAACCTATCACGGGATGCCCTGAATTCTTCAGTGTCATGACCCATGAGACCGGCAATTTCCCTGGCTGTTATGTCCGGTTTAACCCTGGGCTCACTCCCCATACCCATGTCCATTAGGATGGCCCGGTGTCCCCGTGCCAAGATTTTATCCTTCAGTAATTGAAGCTGCTCCCCCTTTGTATCGAGAGTTCCCAAAATGACAATCGTTTTTGCCATATTATTTTTGCCTCGTGTGTTAATATGAAACTTCTCGCTTATTTAGCTGTATCACCTCTGTCCATAACTCTGTGCCAGTGCAGCAACCACAGCAATAGCAGCAACCTTTTTCTTATCATCTCCACCATGAGGCAGCTTTGCCTCCAGGGATATATCCTGGTCCAAAATGGCCATCATATCGCCAAGGAGCGTTGTCTCTTTTTCGATAAAGTGAGTGCCAAGGTCACCTGAGATGAAGCGGGGGTTTTTCATCACTGCCTGATGGAATGGGATGTTGTTCCTGGGTCCGATGATGATGTATTCGTAGAGAGCCCGCTGCATACGGGCAATGGTCTCTTTACGATCCCTTCCCCAGACGATAAGTTTGGAGATTATGGGATCGTAAAAGGGTGGGATAGTGTAGGATGAATAAACCCCGCTGTCAACTCGGATGCCGGTTCCTCCCGGCTCGTGGTACCTGAGTATTTTCCCGGGGGTGGGGACAAAATCATTGACGGGGTCCTCGGCATTGATTCTGCATTCAATGGCACTTCCTGTGATACGGATATCTTTCTGGGTTAGAGAGAGGGGAAGTCCTGAGGCAATCCGTATCCCTTCTTTCACAATATCAACACCGGTGACCATCTCTGTAACGGGATGTTCAACCTGGACCCGGGCGTTTACTTCAAGGAAGTAAAACTTGCCTTTGGAGAAGAGGAACTCCATGGTCCCTGCCCCTTCGTACCCAACAAGGCGGGCAGCATTGGCTGCTATGGCTCCCATCTTTGATCTCATTTTCTGAGTAACAGCAGGTGAGGGAGATTCTTCGATGAGTTTCTGGTGCCTTCTCTGGATGGAGCACTCTCGCTCGCCCAAGTGGATGGCATTACCGTGAGAATCGCCAAGAAGTTGAAACTCAATATGCCGGGGATCGGTTAAGTATTTCTCGATGTACACATCACAGATTCCGAAGGTAGTGGTGGCAATGGCCTGGGTGGATTCCAGGGCTTTATCAAGATCGGTTTCCCTATCCACTATGGTCATGCCGATACCGCCGCCGCCGCCGGAGGGTTTTATAATGATAGGATAGCCTATCTCTCGTGCAATAGATTTTGCCTGAGAGAAGGCGGTCACACACTCATCGGTTCCGGGGACTACCGGGACACCGGCCCTGATCATCTCTTTTCGCGCTGCTACTTTGTCTCCCAGAAGGGTTAAAACGCGAGAGGAAGGGCCAATAAACTTGATTCCATTCTGTTCGCACAAGGATGCAAACCCGGGGTTCTCTGCTAAAAAACCATACCCGGGGTGGATGGCGTCAGCACCGCAGGCTTTTGCTGTTTGAATGACCTTTTCCATATTGAGATAACTCTGGGTAGCAGGGGCCGGTCCTATCAGATAAGCCTCGTCCGCATACTTCGTAAAAAGGGCATTCGTGTCTGCCTCGGAATAGACAGCAACAGAGGGGATGCCCATTTCTTTACAGGCCCGCATAATACGGATGGCGATTTCTCCACGATTGGCAACAAGGATTTTTTTGAACATATTACGCCACCACCATGAGGATGTCGTTAGGTTCAACAATCTCTCCTACATGGGCAAGAATTTCTTTTACCACACCACCGTGGGGGGCGTTCAAGTGCCGTCTCATCTTCATCGCCTCAATCATGGCCACAAGATCACCTGCTTTGACCATATCTCCCACCTTCACTTCAAAGGAAAGAACAAGTCCTGCCATGCTGGCAAGGACTGCCCCTTCAGCAACAGTCTTCTTTGCTCGTGCGGGAATTTTCTCTGCCTGGATAGTGGGCTCTTCTTCTACCTCTCCTTCCCATACCGGGGAAATCTTAACGTTGAAAACCTCGCCGTCCACATCAACGTTAAATTCTGAAGGGAACCCCGCAGGGATGGTGCTGGGGGAAACGGGTTTACCTGCGGAACGTTTGACTGATTTTTTCCGCTCAACACGTTTGACTGGCTGGCCCGGGATCAGTATCTTAAGAAGGAGGTCATCATCAGAGAGATCGGGACCTATCTCTCTTCGGAGTTCGTCTACTGACTTAAGGTAATTCTCGGGCTGCCAGTTGATAAACTCTTTTGTCCTCGAAAGGCTCATCACTTTATCTTTTACATTCTGGTCCACAGGGCCAACAGGCTCACCATAGTAACCAAGTAGATATTTAATGGCCTCATCAGTAAACTGTTTGTACCGTTCACCAGAAATGACATTCTCCACTGCCTGGGCACCCACAATCTGTGAGTAGGGGGTGGCCATGACAGGATATCCGAAATCCTTCCGAACCAACACAACCTCATCCAGGATTTCATCCAGCCTGTTAAGCATTCCCACTTCTCTGAGCTGTCTGGTCAGGTTCGTCATCATGCCGCCAGGTACCTGGTGCTCGTAATGGAAAACATCGTATTCCGTTGGAACACCAATGGGGAGCCCCTCTTCCTCAGCCACCTTTCGAAAATGGGCCGAAACCTGAGCAAGAGCATCCTCATCGATGTCTGAGGTAAAACCAAGCTTTTTAGCATTGTGAAGTATAGTCTCAATTGCCGGTAAAGAAGTGCCGTTGGCGAGAGGTGCTACAGCAGTATGCAAAGTTGTAATTCCTGCCTTAATAGCTTCCAGATAACAGAGCGGGGCAAGCCCGGGATTGCAGTGGGAGTGGAACTCAACCGGAAGCCCTTCACAATTCGCAAGAACAGTGGCAACCAGCTCACGTGTAGCCTCTGGCGTGATAACTCCTGAGGCATCCTCTATCATAATCCTGTCCACACAGTCCCTGGCAGATGCAATCATCCTTGTCTTGCTCGCCCAGAGTTCATTTGTATGCACAGGGCTCGAAGTATACATTAATGAAGGCACCACCTCTGCCCCCTCTTCCTTGGCTATACGGGCAAAATAAATAAATTTTTCCATATCTGTCTGGTAATCACATACCCAGAAGCTTTTTATCCCATTGGCGACTGACCGCTTGATCCAGAGGGCAATGATGTCACGGGGCGTACTAAGATCAAAAGATGAAAGTGCAAATATGACGTAGGACCCACGAATAGGGGTCTTTGTGATGAGCCTTGATAAGAGGCGGATTCTTTCCCATGGGTCTTCCTGAAGCGTTCTGACCTGCACCGTAAAAGCTTGTGAGCCAACCGTGGCTATAGCCTTGTAACCGACCCTATCCATTACTTCAGCAATAGGCGTAATGTGGTCAGTCCTCATCAGATTACCCCAAAGGCTTTGTTGAGCATCTCGTATGGTTTGATCGATAAACTCAATCTTTTTCATTCTTATTACCTCTCCTATTGTTCAATATCTCGGGACATCGGATCGTTTCAAGCCCCCTTATCTTACATGTGGCGTTCCGACTTTATGACAATTATTATCTTTTCATTTATAGCATCATTGCAAACATTCTTCAATTCAGACTTTCTAATGAATTCATTAATCAGAGACATCAATCTCGATTGACTTCATCACTTACAGCAGGTTAGACTTTTTTCTTATGCGGCTTCCACACATCAACCCACAACACATAGTGACATTTTTTTTTGTAGCCAAGGAAACCAGTTTTAGCTTGGCCTCTGAGAAGCTTTGCATTACCCAGTCTGCTGTCACGCAGCAGATACGGGCTTTGGAACTTCAATTCAGGATCAAACTGATAAATGTAAGGCGAAAGAGGGTCTATCTGACGAAAGCCGGGGAACATCTTATGCACCTGGCTGAACAGTTTCTGAGCCAAACAATAATTATAGAAGACTACCTCAAGAGCTACACCTTTAACAACCTTAATGTGGGGATTGCGCGTAGCCTTACCAGATATCTAACGGGAATCATCGAAACTTTCAGGGACCTTCATCCCTCAGTTCGCGTAACGGTTCGAGAGGCTCCTTCTAAGGTACTTGCAAAGGAATTGCTCGACTTCCGGCATGACATCTGTCTTGTGGGGACTCTCATGCAGCCAAGTGAAAAACTTAAAATTTTTCGAATCCCTCACGTTGAAAAGCTGGTCTTTGTGGCCGGTTCAGGGTGTCCCCTCGTGGCGGGTCAAACTGCAGAATGGAAAGATCTGGCCAGATATCCTCTTATTCTTCAGTCTGAGGGGTCCCTGGGAAGAAAAACAGTTCTTGAGTGCTTCAAGAGCAGAGGTTTAGAACCTATTATCGGAACTGAAACCGATAACGTTGAGTGGGCAAAGGATCTGGTCTGTCAAGGAAAGGGAATTGCTTTGATGTTCCTTCCCAATGTAAAGGAGGAACTGGAGCGCGGAACCCTCAAGATATTGCCTATTGCCGATTCTGAGGTCACCTACGATATAGACATTCTCCTCAACCGGGAAATGCCACAAACCCCTGTGATGGAAGCCTTCTTAACAGTCATCAGAGAGCGCTTTAATTACATCATCATTCAAGGCTGATCCGTATACTCTAGTCCTAAGTTCCCCGGCCAGCTATGATCTATCTCTTTGATATTCCATGCCTTTGTGAGCAATGGAATTTCCCGTTACTGGGTACAATCCCAGAAGCTCCGGGCCCGCCTCTGGAGAGGAGTGGGTCTGTCACAAGGGTGAAGGCCGGGGCCTTTGGGTCTGATGCAAGCGGGCATCGATTCCGGCAACGGGTTCCCAAGGTGGCAAGGAGGGTAGTGAAGCTTTGTACCGGAAGCCCGTCAAAGGTATGCTTCACGGTCTTCTTCTTCGTAGCGGAAGGTGATACTTCTGCAGGTCTTACCGGGTCTCTCGTCTCCTCTAGGCCGGGAAGCTCTTCTGTGATTGTTTAGGGATTTCAAGAAAGTAATCAGCAAAGGTTGGAGTGGTAAATTCCTGACTCACAGGTACCTCCTCTTGTGTTACACAAAATGGAGCATATTTGTCTAATGTCATAAAAAGCAGGTCACGATAAATAACGTTTATCAAATATATATTTTCGACATCTTTAGTTGTTGTACACGATGAGTGCCCCGAGAGGGACGTTATGTATTCTGCAGTAAGGATAACACTTTGCCTGGAAAAGGTATGTTATTCTCCCCTTCAGACTTTCTTCCTCGGTAAGGGTTTCGTAATTTCCACCTCCTTTTGAGATGATGAGATCAGACTCTTCAACTGCCGCTTTTATTTCAGGTGATACTTTAGAGAGAATAGTTCCAGGTAATGGCTCCTGAATACCATTTTCTATTACCATTGTAACTTCCCCCAATCCAATAGACAGGGCCTCTTCCATTATTGCATCGTTGAGAATTGGAACTGTTCTTGTCACCGCGGTCACCTGACTATTGTATACTTCCTTTATCCTTTCAATGAGGAGCCTGTCAAAGACTATTTCACCGCAGTTATCAGTGAAATAAACAATCTTTTTTGCCTTCTTGAACCGTCTCTTCAAAACTTCTACATCTTTAACGTTGATGCTTGATAAAAGCTTAATGATCTTGCTATCCATTCCTCGTTTAGCGTCCAGCATTGCATCGATGGAATTGCCAGCAATGGCAAATTTGAGGGCCTCTAAGATAGGATCAGAACTTTCATGTAGTATTTCCTTGATAAAAGGATAAATCTTAAGGGCCTTCTTGTTCTGCTCTGCCTTGGTTGCCCTCAAGGGGTCTTCAATTGAGGAAAACTGTTGCATTCGAAACCAGACATCGCGAGCAACTTCAGGTGGAGTTATAGCAACCTTTTCCCAGCGGAGAGCCTTTATCTTCAGGATATCAGTCATGAACTTCCGCACTTGCTTCTCATCCTTTGTAACGCCTCGTATAATCTCAACGGACATTTTCAGCATACATGGTATGCAGTAATCGGCTTGCATAAACATAAATTTTAAGCCTTCCTCCTTTGAGGATAATCACTCTCTTGTATTCTTTCTTTCACATGCAAGTCCATGTCAATTCTGTCCCTGACTGAACAAAGCGATTCCAGCAATTGTTTTAAGGTACCAATCTCCATCAAGGAGCGGGGAAAAAAGAATGGTATCTCCCTCATGGAACATGAACTCATCCATCTTATCAGGCAATACGTATTTTCCCCAATTCACAATAATCTGGAGGTTATTTTCATAACAACTATTTGTGGAAAAAACCTTTTCAGTCTTCCCACCTTATATTTTCATGATTTCCCGAACAAGGTCTGATACAGCTTGTTCCCTTCAAATCGAAGGTAATCATGTTATCTCCAAATGCTTTCCGTTCACCTTCAACTTCAAGATATTTTACATTAATCTTAAATTATTCTCTGTTATTATATCCTGCCAGTCCCTTATGCGTCAATGACACTGGTAGTTCACATATACCCTATTTAGGATATTGCATACCGAATAACGTAAGCAAACATATACTTTTTTCTTGCTGTTTTTTTTGGCTAACGAACACAGTATGCAACCAACCAACTTCAAAGAATTGTAGAATTACATTTTATCGAGGATTATCAATATACTATATGCGGACGACAATACACAGCCTTCCTTAAATGCGAATCAAAAAAAAGGGGGGGGTCGAATCCCCTATTATCATACATGAACAGTTCCTACTTTCGGAACTTCTCCATTTCATTTGCCGCATCGGTCAATCCCAACTCTTTCAGCTTTGCTGCAGTCGGAACACCGTTTGCGTCGTACCCCATGTAAGCGTAGTATTCATCAAGAAGGGTGTCCATCTTGGCTACTACATGACCGGCGGCCAGTCCTGCATTCTGTAAGGGCTCTTTAAACATCCGCTCTTGGTGACTCCTAAAATTCCAGGAACAAACAGGAGGATGTTGGCCGGGCTGAACGGATCAGTACCCGGCAAAGGTTTTTGTACAAATAGTTGATGCCGAAGTCTTTGCCGCCGAGAAAATCTCTGATAACGTTGCTCTCAGTTGGTATCTCTGCTGCCTCTCCTTTGGGTAAACTGAGTCTGAGTAGTCTGTTTCGATATACTGACATCCCTTTACTTCTGCCCTTCTTACAACAAAATTATTTGAAAATTTGTGCCATAAGATCAATGATATAGTCGATATCCTCAGTAGCGTTTGCCTTTGTGAATCTGGCAGGTCTGGCCTGCACCCAGAAGATATTTTCAGGGAATGGGAGATACCTATCCACAACCCATTCCATATCTTGTGGAACACCGAAGTGCTGCTCCACACGAAGTGCCGTTCGCGTGATCTCAAGGATTTCATCATCATCAAGACATGGTTTATCCTGCAATTCATCTGGCACCGGAACATATACGGTACCATGTTCTCCGCGCTTTACCATTCCTTTTTTGTGGGTAATGTTACGACTTGTAATCCTTAAATCATCCTTTTCTACAACAAACGAATCGGGGGTAATCTCACCACTTACAACGCTTTCTCCCAACCCCCAGTTTCCCTCGATCACAACCTTCGATGTATCGCCGGATGTTGGCAAGACCGTGAGAACAACCCCTGCTGACTTCGCATGAACAAGCATCATCACAGCAACGCCGATAGGTGCCCACTCAACTGGTCTATCCTGTTCAATTCTGCATGTTATGGCCCGTGTCGTGTACGAACTTGCCCATACTTTTCTCACGTGTTCAACAACAGCATCTTCACCTATTACGTTCAGATATGTATCCATCTGACCAGGCATGCTAATAACGCCACTTGAACGAACTGCAACAGGAATGATTTCCCTGCCTGCCTTTGCGCAGAGCTCTCTGTAATGAGCAGCAAGTTCGCTTTGCATAGCATCAGGCATTGGCGTTGCTTCGACAAGACCCTGGATTGTACGGCTTAAATTTTGGCAAACCTCTATCTGCTGGAGTCTATCCCTTTCACTCTCAACACATTCTTTTACCTTCTGGGAAAGGCCGGTGAGGTTCATAAATTTCTCAAAACCATTTACCGAGATTGCAAATCCATAGGGAACCCTCATGCCAAGCTTGGTCATCTCGCCAAGATTTGCACATTTTTTCCCGACAAAATCATTTGCCTCAGCACCAATATCATCAAACCAAAATATCCACTTCTCCATACTCGCGTAACCCCTGGCCCCCGGTGCCTCCCCTGCAAACCTTATTTTACAAAAATAAATTTTGCAGGAGAGGCGGGGGTAAAGACATCTTTTACATGACCAGTTTTACATCAGAAATGTTCAATTCAAGCATCTTAGTGCTTGCACGCAGTCTCACAAGGTTTTTTTTGACTGCCTCGATATCTCCTCCAAGCTTTTCTATCTCTTCGACTGCCTTTTTTATTTCTTGGATCTTTGCATCCATTTCATCAATTTTATATTCTTTTGCCATGATCGTGCCCTCCTTGCTTAGTGTGGTCTCAGATCTTTGAATCTCTTTGCTTTCAACGCGTACCGTGGAAGACTCTCATAAGGATGAATCTCTATCTTGTATCCAAGGTTGGTTTTAACTCTGAGCTGATCTTTCAGGCGGTTCAGAATATCGGCTTCCTGCTTTTCAAAACCAGGCTTTATCTCAATCTTTAGCATAATATCATCAATGTCACCCTTCTTTGTGACTATGACCTCATACTCATCGCTCAATTCGTTAAAGCTCCTTACCACTTCCTCAATTGCTGTTGGGGCCAAAAGCACACCCTTAACCTTAGTAATGTCATCGGCTCTGCCCACAACCCCGCCATCAATGATTCTGAAGGTACGACCACACTCGCATTCATAATCTGCCCAGCGGATAACATCTTTCGAGTCAAACCTGATACATGGTTTTGCCTGCCGGTCAAAGGCAGTGATAATCATCTTACCGTTTTTCATGGGTTCTTCGATAATCTCGCCCGTTTCTGTATCTTCAATCTCCACAAGGAAGAAGGCTTCGTTGATATGGAGGCCTTTCTGGGCGGTGCACATATAGCTCCAGGCCCCTATCTCGGTTGCGCCGATATGATCATAAACCTTTGCACCCCATGCTTCTTCAATACGCTGTTTTGTTGTGGGAATGCTGGCGCCCGGCTCACCTGCACAGGTTATTCTCTGTATACCAATTGACCTTGGGTCAATACCAATTTTTCGAGCAGTATCAGCCATACCAAGAACATAGGTGGGAGTAGCTCCAAAGGCTGTGCACTTGAGTTCCTGCATCTTCATTATTCGTGCCTCCGTATCAAGGACACCACCCGGCACAACCTCACACCCTAATTTTTCTGCTGCATAATGGCAAGCCCAGAAGGCAACAAAGATATTGTAGCCAAAAGGGAGAAACATACGATCTGTATCTCTGTAACCCTGTGCATAAAGGATGTATGCCCAGCTTTCTGCCCACCACTCCCAGTCCTGCCAGGTATCGGCCTGATATACCGGTGTTCCAGTAGTACCGCTTGTCTGTCTGAATTCTGTTACATCCTGCAAAGGAACTGCAAGCATATCACCATAAGGAAAAGGAGGCCTGTTCTGGACCTCTCTCAGCATGCCCTTATCTGTCTTGGGCACCTTCTTGATATCTTCAAGGGTCTTTATATCCCCCGGTTCCATGCCAGCATCCTTATAAAGCTTCTTGTAAAACGGTGAGTTTTTATATGCCCATTCAAAAACCCGCTTGAACTTTTTCACCTGAAGTTCACGGAGTTTCTCCCGGGGCATTGTCTCCATGATCGGATTCCAGTAAATGCTTCCATTCTTGGCCATCGACATCCTCCTTTTTAAATTTTTCGTGAAGTCTTACAAACCTTCTCGCGTACAACAATTCCCTTTACAGGGCTCTAGTCATTTCCCCTAAAAGATACGCAATCTCGACCCTTCCAGTAGGGACAAGGATTCTGCTGCTGTAATTTCCTGCAAAATTTGAAAGCAGTTGCCGTCGTAAAGACCTAAACTCGTCTGACATGATTGCCTGAGCAACATCAGAAAGGTTTGTGGTAACTCCTTCAAGAAGGATGCGGAGACCTGCACCAAGTATGACCTGCCATTCTGCCTTAATTCGTATACCCAGTTTTGTCAGCGTAGGAATATAATCGTTTTGAAGAAATCGCGTGTACTCTTTCTCAGTGTTGTAAATCAACTTGTAGTATTGATTAAACCGCCACGTGCCGACCTCAATGCCATATCCCTCCATATTAACTCTTCCTGTACGCTTGAGGACAGCACTATTATAATTATAGACAAACTCATGAAGCTCTCTTGTTACCTCAATAAATTCTTCACTTTCAATCGCTTTCTGGAGGTTCAAAAAGTCATGTGCCAAGGATACTGCACTAATTCTCGGGCCTGATCCTACAATAACATGAAATCCGCCAATCATGTTGAGGCCGACTTTCGTCATTACAGGCAAGTGTCTTCGTAACACAAAATCGGTGTATTCGGCACCTTTCCCTCTGATGATTTCCCACTGCTGGACAAATAAAAACATGATTACTCACCTCTCTGTATTAGATAGTACCGATTTCCGATTTGTGATCCTCACCACTAACCGTTCTCGACTCCTGCCTTATTTTTCACTTATCCAGTATAAAGACCGTTCCTAAATTCGCGTCAATCCTAATCCGTTGTCCTGATTTTATCTTTGCTGTGCCTTCAAATGTGTTCATGACAACAGGAATGCCGTATTCTCTCCCTACAATTGCTGCATGGGAAAGGCTTCCACCCCTGTCCACAACAACACCGCGTATCATCCCGAAGATTGGTGTCCATGCAGGAGAGGTGCTAACCGATATGAGGATGTCCCCTTCTTGGATAGCTGCAAGGTCTTCTTCCTTGAACACAGTCCTTGCAATGCCTTCAGCAACTCCGGGAGAACCACAAGTACCATAGAGATCAGCCTTCAAATCAGGCCGTGCCTCCGGAAGCTTACCCACGACAACCTTGAGGGCAATAGGGTCCATAGACTTTATCATAAACTCCATAGCTTCAGCAATACCAAAATCCTTTTTGAGAATAATCGGAGGATTACCGGTCTCATTCCACTTGCTCCATTCATTCTTACGACGTGCCACAATATTTTTCATATTGAATTTCCCGGGATTGATACCAGCTCTATGGACTTCATCCGGAATAAGGAAGAATATGTCGTCAGTTTCAGCTATGGCTCCTCCCGCCGCAAACCTTTTTCCTATGTCAATACATGTTTTTCTCACCACAGAATGGCAATAGAGGTCAAGGTAATGATCATGTTCTTCGCTGAAACGACTCGAATTCTGAGCAATTTTAAGAAGTATGGAAAACCATCCTCTCTGCTCTGGAGATATCCGCTCAAGAATTTCCTTCTCTGCAACCTTTCGGTCTTTTTCTAACATTAGACGTTTTGCATCAAGATCGAATTCCTTTCCCTGCTTCAGGTAAATTTCCATTGTATCAAAGGCTTGGGATGGTTCTTCAGACCAGGACGGCACATTGATCTCAGCCATTCGCTCCATTCGCCATCCAGCCTTTGTATCAAGAAAAATTTTAAAATCCTTAAGGAATTCCTGCCCTTTTTCAGATGCTACGAGCTTGCCTTCCCATTCTTTTGTTGGAACTCCCACAACTACATCAGCAAGTCCCATATCTTTTAGTTTCTGGGCATATTCCCATAAACCACGGTCTACCCTGAAGCTTTCATTATCGAATCCGCTCATGAGCCTGTGGAAATCAGGATGGGTATCGTCTATGTTGAGTAAGTGTTTGCAAAGTTGTTCAAAGAGAACATACGGCATATATGTGCCATACATCATATACATGTGGATTTCCCACATCCTGCGACAGGTTTCGACAGCGTAATCAAAGTTGGCAAGAAGTTCTATATTGGTAGCAGTATCACCATTGACAGCTTTTATCTTCCCGTACCTGCCAAGCATTTCATTAACAAACCCGTCCCAAAGCCCATCGTAGTTCTCAAGAAAAGGACGGATTGCGTGCCTGAATTTCGCCTCCCTTTCTTTCATTTCATCTCCGGAATCTACAAGGAGGATGGTAAGGTATCCTCCACCATTCTTAAAGCGCCAATCCCAACCCTTGCTTCTTGGAAGATAAAGGGTCTCGGCGCCATATTGCATTCCATGACGGCAAAAATTCACCCAAAACCATCCGAACATCGGTGTCCATGGGGGAATTGAATGGGTGCCGTCAAGAAACCATGCAGGAGACTGTTCAAGATCATCCTTCTCGTCAAATTCTAATCCTGGTACACAATCATAGATCTTCATGGCTATTACCTCTCTGGGGAGAATGTATTTTCACGAAGCTCATAAAAAAAATGGGCACCAGAGTTTAAACGTGCTTCTTCACTGCAGCATAAACCCGAGTGCCTGGGCCCTCAAAGCCATTTAGAATATTCTAAGTATCATGGGCTCTGAGCTTGCGGTAACCTCGTAGGACTTCAGTGTCGGTGTGCCATCAAAGTACTCGGTAAACATCGACAAAATCCTCTGGTAATCTCCGCTTTTCTCATATGCCTCTAAGTCTCCCTTCGTATCCCATGCTGTCAGAGAAAGGCCTTCATTTACTGACTCCATGCTTTCGAAAAGATGAACAAACCTAATCCCCTTGTGTCCCTTATGTGCTGGTATCACATGGTTTACATAGGTATTTCTCAGGTTGTCCATCTTGCCCGGTTTGACTTTAAAAAAAGTCATTCGTACATACATAATACACCTCCTTTTCAAAGATTAATGCATAGCCCTTCCACCATCGACAAGAATAATCTCGCCAGTGATAAAATCAGCATCATCAGAAGCCAGGAACAGCGCAGCGCCAACGATATCCTCTGCTACACCCAATCTACGGAGAGGTGTTTTTGAGGTGTCATATTTTTTTACATCTGCAATTGTCCTGCTCGCCTCTGTATCAGTAAAGCCCGGTGCTACTGCATTGACTGTGATATTATCTGGCCCAAGCTCTGCTGCCAGAGCGCGGGTCAATCCAACTACCCCGCCTTTTGAAGCGACGTAATGCACAAAACCATTCGACCCTGTGAAAAACACTTCTGAAGTGAGATTGACAATCTTTCCTTTGCCCTGTGCCTTCATGTGAGGGTATACCGCCTGGGTGCACAGCCAGGGGCCTTTTACGTTAATGGCCATCATCATATCCCACTCTTCCTGAGGGATCTTGTTGAAGGGCCTACGCTCCACCCCAAAATAGTACGCAGCATTATTTACCAATATATCAATCGTTCCGAATTTTTTAACAGTTTCATCAGCCATTCTATTGACGTCCTCAAGCTTTGTGACATCGGCCTGAAACCACATGCATTCGGCACCTTTTGCTGTTACCTGCTCTGCTACTTTTTTCAAGCCTTCCATATCTTTTCGTGTCACCAGGCAAAGCTTTGCCCCTTCTGCAGCAAACCTAACGGCAAATGCCGCTCCAAGCCCTTTACCTGCCCCAGTGATGATAGCCACTTTTCCATCTAATCTACCCATCCCTTATCTCCTTACACATTATGATCTCATCAGGGCGGGGCCGTTTCACTCCGGTTCCCACCCCGATGGCCTACATTTTCTGCTTAGAGCTTGTATACAAGCCCTTTGAAACCATCAACCCTTACCATATCGCCATCTTTCAGCAACTGCGTTCCTGTGATACAGTTTGCAACAACCGGGATATCCCACTCTCTTCCCACAATCGGTCCATGGGAGAGGCTACCGCCACCATTACAGACAAGACCCTTCAGCATGGGAAATACGGGTGTATACGCGGATTGTGATGACGGACAAACCATGATATCGCCAGGTTTCAGCTTCTTAAGATCTGTTGCGGTGATTACCACGCACACAGGACCCTCGGCAACGCCTGGACTGCCTGGGTTACCAAAGCATGTTGCTCCTGTAGAAGGGTCAGGCGCAACGAATTCTCCAATAGTAATCTTCGCTATGATTGGATCTTTCGCTGCCGCCATAAAGGCACCCGCCTCGTGAGGCTGCATTTTTGGATCTCTTGGCATGATCGGTGGTCTGCTCAAAAACTCCTTGCTCCGTAGCCACTCCATCCGTCTCTCCTTGGCAATAAACCCGGAATCATAATTTTCCGGCATGGCTATCATGGTTTGGAGTTCCTCAGGAATGAAGAAGAAGATATCATCTGCCTGGTTGAAGGTGCCTACTTTTGCAAGACGATCACCAATCTTCAGCATGACAAATCTGAAGGCGGAAAAACACCGGTGTTCATACAGGAAGTCATGGCTTTCGCTGAAGGAGCTTGTTCTCTGAGCGAGTCTCATGAGGCATTTAAACCAATCCATATCCTTATAGCCGCTGGCTTCAGCTTTCTCGATAATCTCTTTTTGTGCCTCGTCTCTTTCCTTTATCAGTTTTTCACGGATCGCGTCGAGAGGAAATGGCTTAATCTCCCTGTCGATCATGAGGTACTGCTTAACATGGATGATGGCATTCTCCGGTGCCTCCCACCATGTGGGTTCCACAAACTCCATCATTCTGATCATACGCCATCCGTACTCAAGGCCGTGCATAAAGTTATTAAGGTCTTCATCTACCCATTTTTTTCCCTGCGGTGTTTTGTTCAGTTCCTCAATAACTTTGACTGACGGGTTGTTGGCTATGATGTTATCGATCCCATACTCTATTGCTTTGTTGCGGAGTTCCCACATGGCCTTGTCCTGCCGGAAGAGCATGTTGTCATAGCCGCGGATCAATTTATGCCATAGGGTTGATGTATCCTTTATCCCCACATGATCTTTGCATATGTCTTCAAAATACCAGTAGGCCCCATAGAGGGCATACATGAACCAGAAGTGGTCTTCCCACATCCTCTTATGGGTTTCAATGGCATAGTTGAACTGTTTGTAGAGGTCGTAATATGTTGCGTTTTCATAATCAAAATCTTTCAGGGTGCTATACCTGGTGAGCATATCATTTTTGCTTCTTTCCCAGTGCTTGTCATAATTCGGCTCAAAATCACCCTTGATAAACTCATAGAATTTTTTACGCCTGAATTCTACCTCCTCCTTATTCGGAACAGGGGTAGCGGTACATACAGCCATGCCGTCTATTTCCCTCCAGTCCGATGACCTGGTTTCCGGAATCCAGGCTTCATTACAGCCATATATGTGACCATGGAGCAGGTTAAAGATCCATGTCCATTCAAATAATGGTGTCCATGCCGGGTAGGAGTGAGAAAAATCGACAAACCAGACAGGGTATTTCTTATAATCCCTCTCTGGCCAGAATTCCCTTACGTGTCTCTTAAACATCCACTGTCCCATCTTTTACCCCCTTCTTTCATTTAGTTTTCTGAATGGTCCGAGCTGAGGCTCACCCGGCAATAATGCCTCCACATCACCTCTCTTTACATAAATTTTGTTCATTGCCCAAATATGTCTACGGATTCGTCGTGCCCCTTTCTCCCGAGGATCAAGGCTATATGCCTGTGTCGAGCCTGACAACGAATTTACCTTCATTGATCCCTGTATCCTTTGCTATGGGCTCACACTTAACCTTCAAAAGAAAGATTGCTGCCTTTCCATCCGTTTCCCCTCTGAGAGCATCATAGTTGCCGGTACCCTTAGAGATGATCAGATCGCTTTTTCGAAATGCTTCATTGACAGGTGTTTTCTCATTGCCGGGAACAAAAACCTTGTTGGCTGTCACTACCTTATTGGCAATGCTATCAAGGCCATAAAAAACAGCATCATCCATAGTGGCATCCTCGAAGTATGCCGGATCCTTAACCACTAAAGTAACCCATAGGTTCATTGCCCTTAACTGGGAAATCAACAGGGAATCAAACCCAATCTCGCCTGCATTGTCTGTTACATACAGGACGTTTTTCGAGTTTACCACCGTCTCATAAACATTACCCATGAGAACAGGAGGCGAGCCCTTCCCCTCCATCATATCCACTGCTTCAGGAAAGGTGAATGCCCCTGATGGAGCTCCCATAGGCGCTACATTGCCTGTTGCCGCAAGATAGAAAGCCCTTTCAAGCATTGCTTTCGGTGTTTTTGCACTTTTTATAAATTCTTCGCCTTTGGGGAGTAGAGATTTTACGTACTCGTTCGTCTTCTGTTTAAGCTTATCCCAGAAGGGTGAGCGAGGCGTGACATACTCATAAATGAGGTCGACCGCGTCATTGCAAATGGCACCGAGATTTGTTGAGCTATCCATATTGTGGGCAAGCAGCTTTGTAATGTTTTTAAAAAGCTGGGGAATGTCCTTGTTCCTGTTCTGAGAAACAGCCCTGCCGTATACCCATTCAAGCAGACAAAGACCACATTTTATGTCAGGCTTCACAATTCCCCCTTTCTCAAGGGGAGCCATACACGCATCATATTTTTCGCGAGTCAGGCTCCCCTTTTTAAAATCAACAAACTATCAGCTTATGAATCTCTACCAGCCACGCTCTTCCCAGGGTTTGTATTTCAAACCAAGGTCCTGAGCAATGACCTTATAGCAGGCATAGCTGCTACCACGACCTATGCCATGAGCAGAGTGCGCTGCTGAAGAGCAGAGATAGTAATTCTTGATCGGCATGCGATATCCGGAAATCTCTGGGAATGGTCTTAGCCTTCCAAGTCTCTCGTAGTTAGCATCGAGCGCACCCCAGCCGCCCTGTGGCATACAGGGGTTTCTGTTGACAACATCATCAGGTGTTGCAATCCACGCTGAAATAAAGTTATCCATGTTGACATTCGGTGCATATTTGCCCCATTCCTCAACCATTCTAAACTCTATATCTTTCTTAATTTTCAGCCATTGTTTCTCAGAAAACTGCCGCCATGGACAGGTAAATTCCTCAACGAGTGCGGCAAACCTTCCAGCCGGCGCCCTGGTAGGATCCCATTGAACATCAGGCGCAACAAGGAGGTACATCTGGTTAGCAATACCCAGATCCCATCTCTCTTTCTGGTACCTGCCACTCAGGAAATATTCAGGATCTGCTTTCCCAAAATACAGCCTGGGAACCATTCCTAGTTCAGGGTTCTGCGGGTATTTCGGGGCATCCATCAAAGCTATATTCCCCCATAGGAGCTGCGTCCTCTCATATGCTGATGTGTTATAAAGATCATCCGGTTTATCTTTCAGTTTCTGGCCCTTGGCCCAGAGTTCTGCAGGCCAGTTATCCTTCCCCGATTTATCCATGGTAAGTTCAATAGACAGATCACTGACAACGATGTCAGCCAGAATCTTATCTCCATTGGTTAGCTCAATACCATAGGCCTTCTTGTTGTCCACGAGGACCTTATTTACTTCATTTAATACGAAAAACTCTCCACCGTAGCGTTCAAAGGCCCTTAGAAGTGCATGGGTAATGCTGTGGGTACCACCCTGGACGATTGCGGCAGGCTCCATAGAGAGGATGAGGCCCAGGGCATGAATATGCCAGTAAGGACCTGGCCTATCCTGCGGGAAAAGACCGTTCGATGTCTGGATGGCCCTCATGTAGAAGGTCTGCATCTCCGGGCTCTTGAACATTGTTGTTGCAATCTCACCCACAGTTCCTAACGCTATTTTAGGATCCAGCGGGTATTTCGGGTGGTTGAAGAGTGCTTCCAGGGGGTCAGGCCCGTCTCCCCACTCACCCGGCCCTGAGTAACGATACTTCCCAAAGGCCTCCTTCCATGCCCCCTTGTAACTCTCAATTATCTGCGCTACTGTATCTCCATCATCTTTATTGATTTCACCAACAGACTTAATGGTGTAGTCAGCAGCCTCCTGGGAAAAGGAGGATTTACCAGTAAAAGGGTCTATCACTGGAAACATAGTTTTACCAAATATATAACTACCGTCCGGATATATCCAAGCCTCATTGTTTTCTGGAAACACATAAACCAAACCGTGATCTCTCAAATCGAAATCCGTATACGCCGGGTTTGTGTAAAACCTTGTAAAATGGGCACACACATTCTGGATGTATCCAGGTACTGGCAATTCTTCACCGCATGCTCCACCGCCCATTTCATGCCATCTTTCGAACATAGCTGTCTTAAGCCCAGCCCTGGCAAGATAACATGCAATAATTGTCGCATGGTGTCCGCCTCCAACTATCACTGCATCATATTTTCTGTCTGGCATATTTATTTCCCTCCTTGTTCTCTGTCTTCATTTCAATTCATCATCTTGATGGTATTGGTGGAGGCCCTTTTGGAGGCGTCCCCGCCGCTGGAGAAGCTGCTTTTGGTGGGGCAGCAGGCCCGGTACTTGCTGCCTGTGGAGCCGCTGTATGCGATGTCGGCACGTCATATCTGGGTCCTTTCATAAAGAGAAACTTAAGACCAGTCATCATCAATCCAGGGTTGGTGATTATCTTCTTTACAAGCGATCGCAAATCAGGCGGATCAAGAAATGCCCTGACAGTCCAATGCACCGGATGCTGTATTTCCATTTCCATTAGCATTCTTTTCGGTTCCTTTGATCCATTCGGCGCTTCTTCCAGGGTTGCAGGAACAAGACTCGTGATAACAACCTTTCCGATCCTCCCTGTAAGCAATGTTCTTCCCAAACCAGTTGATCTAACAAACATGGTATCCTCCTTAAAAAAGTCCTAGGTCTTTGGCTTCTTTTACGCCCCGTGGCTCTGGCCACCATTTTTTAATGCCCAGATCCTCGGCTATCTTCTCGGCGGCACAGAATCCAGGACCATACACAATCATGCCACCTGAATGTGTGGACGATCCGCCCACATATAGTTTTTTGATCGGAGTGTCATGCTGGCAACAGAATTCATTGGGTCTCATGAAGCCCATCTGTAAAGGAAGATAGGCACCCTGTTTGAAGCATCCTTGCTTCATATCAGGAAACTTATTCTCCGTATCAAGTGGTGTACCGATGTAATCCCAGACAACAGTATCTTTATTCATGTTTGGTGCGTATTTCTCCAGGATTTTTTTGCACCGCTCTGCATAGGGCCTCCTCATCCTGTTCCATGCCAGCGCACCGCCATCTTTCAGGTTGTATGGAGCACATTCCATGGTTAGGAGACCTATATGTTTCACAAAGCTGTCTTTATGGCGATGCACGCGGATCGGGTCGTGGATGGAAGGGAAACAGCAGTTGAAACCTCCATCATGGAGTTCACCTCTCTTCGATGCATCCAGATGATTAATAAGATCCTGCTCACTTTCATATCCGATCAGATAAATAAGGGAGTTCTCTAGTTCAGGATGTTTGTCGAAGATTTTAAAATGTGGTTTCTCTGTCAATGCGAGATGAACCGTGAAAAAACTCAAATCTGAGTATGTCCACTGATCGAGCCGTGTGATCATATCAGGAGGCAGGTATTGCTTCCCTACATAGTCATAGAAGGTCTGGTGCGGGTTCAGGGCACTACAGACAAAATGCTTTGCCTTCAGTATGGTGCCGTCTTCAAGTTCAACCCCTTTGGCCTCGTTGTCTTCTATGATTATCCGTTTGATCACGCAACCACTGATAACCCTGCCTCCTTCTTCAGAGATGTATTTACCGAAAAGGTGGGCTATATGGTGGGAACCCATGTGGCAAAGCCTGAAATGCCAGGCGCGGTTTATCATGAGGGGTAACAGGTATCCCAGACCTTCAAGGTCATAATCGAGTCCCCACATGGTGGCACAATAGAGCATGAGTGCCCGCACCTTGTCGTTCTCGAACCAGGATTCTACAATCTGCTTTGGGCTGTAACCTGTCAACTCATCATCCCACTTTGTGACTGGATGGGTTTCGAGTTTTGCCACCTGTTCAAGGCTTGGCATAGGGTTCACGTATGTTGCCGGGGCAAGGAAAAGGTCCATAGCTTCGCCAGAGATCTTGGCAAAGTTAAGAAACGATTCTGCATCTTTTTCCGAAAACTGCCGTATTGATTGTGCTGTTTTTTCAGGATCTTTGTAAAGGGCCAGGTAGCTGCCGTCCTGAAAAGGCATGACCATCTGCAAATCAGGGTATATCCACTGCAGGTCATACCGTGTCTCAAACTCAAAATCGCGCAGGGGGGGTGCATATTCAACCAGCATATGATAGATAGCATGACTATCTACCAGCATACCGGGAAGAAGCAGGTTCTCCGTAGCCAAACCCCCGCCAATCTCGTATCTTCTTTCAAGAATGGCAATCTTTAACCCTGCTTTTGTCAGATAACCCGCCGTGGTAAGCCCGTTGGGGCCCGCACCTATAATGATGCCGTCATACTCCAATTCCCTCATATTCAGCCTCCTTACTGTTGTAATCACTCATTCTTACAAGAATCATCATTTAACCGAATAACCTTCTACCTTGATATCATTGTTTATACTTCTGTAATATTGACAGAGCAAGGCAAATTAATTTAGTATTTTCTAAGAAAAATTATTCACTTGCAGTGCACGGTTAGGAGACATGAATCTTAATCAGCTACGAGGTTTTTATACGGTTCTGAAAACGGGGAGTTTTTCGCGGGCAGCCGAAGAACTTTGTGTTACAGAACCAGCTGTCTTTATCCAGGTACGATCTTTAGAACGTCATCTTGGTTTTACCCTTCTGGACAAGGTCGGCAACGAACTACACCCCACAGCAGCAGGGAGAATTCTTTATGAGTATGGAGAGAAGATTTTCACACTTGTAGACGAAGCAGTCAATGCTGTTCAGGGATTGCAGGATCTCAAACATGGTCATCTGCGTGTTGGCGTTACCCAGGCTTTAGCCCAGTATCTCATGCCTGTTCTCATCCCCGGCTTCCAGGACCGGCATCCTCACATCACTGTTTCAATGGATGGGGGGAGTTCGCGCGGATTGGTGGAGGGAATCCTCCAGCAGCGCTATGAACTGGCCATAGTTGCACGGGTACCCTATCCGGATAAAATAACTTCTATCCCTTATACACGGGATAATATCCTGCTTATCATCTCTCCACATCATGCGCTGGCAAAAAAGGAGCAGGTATCACTTGCTGAGCTTGCCAAAGAACCGGTTATCCTTACCGGTGCCAAGTCCGCTGTCAAATTCTCCGTCTGGAAGGGATTCGAGAAGCGGGGCCTGCACCCTGCCGCCATTATTGAGGCGGGGAATATTGAATTCATCAAGCAATTAGTCGAAAAAGGCAAGGGATATGCTTTTCTTGCCAGCGTCTGCGTACTGGAAGAGATCAGAAAGGGGGTCCTTGCAACCGTTCCTATAGAAGATGAGTCGTTCACTGTAGACATTGATGTCATTCATCTCAGGGGCAGGACCTTATCACCTGCAGCCTCCACCTTCCTTGCCTTCATGCAGGAGCACAGGAAATCTGATAGCCTACGCATACTTACGGATGAGATAACAAAAAAGACTACAACAAGCTAAATACCTTGGAATAGCTGTAAAAACTTCTCCACCATTGCATCCGCAAACTCCGGGTCATCAATAGTATTGTTCAATGCAATGATCTCCACTTTATCTCCCTTTATGGAATTTGCAAAGATTCTGACAAAAGCCCTGTCTGTTTGCGGGTCAAACAGTGGGCCACCGGCTTTGCTCAAAGATGAGAATCCAAGGAGAGGAATGAAAACAAATACCATGCTCTTTGATTTGTTAAGCTTTTCTGCAAACACCCGGGCAACCAACTCTACTTCCTTCCGGGAGGTTCTTGCCTGCACCCGAAATCTGTCAGGAATAAAAAGTTTTCTCTGCGCCAACCTTTTTTGTTTCCATAAAGGATCGGTATCCTTTCTGTCATAGGGGCCGCAACTGAGCATGTCAAACCCGCATGGCGTGAGAATTACGGGAAAACCAGAGGCGAGTTCTTTGTCCAGACGATCCAGTCCTGACGCCCTGTTTCCACCGAGTATTGCCTCTGAAAGCCCTGCTGGTACAACGTCAATGACTCCCCTTAAATATCCTTCCTCCACCATTCTTTCCATGATCCGCTCACCAGGGCCTGTTGCTGAGAATGGAACTGCCTGATACCCTTTTTCTTCAAGAAGCTCACGAACACGGGCAGTACATGTCTCGGAGAATTTGAATTCGCTAATTGCAATGGCTGGAGGCCCCTTGCCGAGCTTCTTTTTGCTTGCCTTGAGTGTCCCTGCTACCATTCCGGCAAATCTGTGCAGGATATCCCTTACAAAAACGTTGAGCGTATTTATTTCCACACATGAATGGAAAACCGTAATGTCAGTATCAGCAAAAAATTTGGCTGCGTATGCTGGAATGGCTGCCGAACTTGTGAGGATAAGCTTCGGGATGCCAAAGGGAAATTCTTTCATTATATGAGACACTATGGTAACGTTGCTTGTCCCCCCAATACCGGCAAGACCATCAATTTTACCTTCATTATAGAGCTTTCTTGCAATGCTCAGACCGGCCAGAATAACATAATCCATAGTGAGATACGTATTTGAGGTAGTGGAAGGCACTTCAAAATCAATTGCAAGTTCAGCAGTGGCATGGCGGCAGGAAAAATCAGCCACTCCTTCCCTGCACGTTCCTGTGGATATATCAAGGGTGATCACATCGCACCCCTGCTCCTGAATGAAACCCTTCAGGAGCATTACTTCTTTCTCCCTTGTATCAAAACTGGTTAAGAGTAAAACCGTCGGCATAGTGGACCCCTATGATATCTCACTACTCAATCCTTTTTCCATCCCTATTAAGAATACCACACCTTCCAAGATACTGGCAACGCAACTACTGTACATTTCTTGTTGATTCTGTTTTAATTTTTGGTTACATCTGAAAAGATGGAAAGGTTCATTTTACTCCGTAATACCGCCCTGGCACCTCTTCTTGTTCAGAGTTCATTGCGGTTTCTCAATTTTATCGGAAGAACAATCTTTCCCCTTTTTTTCCTGATGGAAGATACATTTTGATCAGCCATGCGAAGGCGAGCAGTATCTTAATTTTTTCTATCAGCAGGGCATGGTGCAACTACGTCATTTGTTGCTTTAACAGGGACTAGATTATTCATCGGGCTGGCGCTTTTTCTTCAAGCCGGCTTTCTTTATGGTTTTTTTCTGCGGGTTTGATAACACTCCCAAGAATCTTTGATATGAACGTGTGCAGCATGGTTACCGGTTTTATTTTCGGAATAAGTGTCATCATCGGTTGGGGTGTTTCCCCCTGCTTACCAGAAGCTTTGGTAACTACTTTGAGTTTCAGATGATAGACACAACGGTTCAGCGCTCCGACCTTAATCAGGTAACAGACCTATTCTCCTTGGCCTACGTAACAAGGTTGGGCAATAAAAGGACCAGTGATGGCCAAAAGATCATTAGAATAGTTGTAATGATTATAGCAAGAAGGAAGGGAAATATACCTTTGAAAATCCTCTCTAAAGGAACATCCGTTGCTATGCCTTTTATCACATAGACGTTTACACCTACCGGAGGAGTTATTACACCCATGCAGGTCACCAACACAATTATTACTCCAAACCAGATGGGATCGTATCCCAATGAGATTACAATGGGATAAAGAATAGGGATGGTCAGGATAATCAGTGGGATGGCATCAATAAAACACCCGCCTAGAAGGTAAATAAAGATGATTATCAACATGGTCAAAAAACGTGGTATTTCTAAGCCTCCAACCCAATTGGACAGGGCAGCAGGAATCCTTGCGATAGTCATAAATTTGCCGAAAACTGAGGCGCAGGCTATGATGGTAAGGATCATGCAGGATGTCCTTAAAGCCTCTATGGTATTGTCAATGAATATTTTCCATGACAGTTCCCTCCTCGCCAGCCCTATTATAAGAGCACCGGCAGCGCCGGCACCTCCTGCCTGTGTTGGCGTGAAAAAGCCATAAAGAAGCCCTCCAATAACAACAATAAAAAGAAGAAGCACATCAATTACTTTAACAGCTGCCCATACTATCTCCTTAAAAGAAGACCTGGGCCCCTTCGGTCCATAGGATGGGTTTTTCAGACACATCAGATATACGGTGGCACTCATGAAAATTGCAAGAATAATTCCCGGAACAATGCCGGAAATAAATAATTTCCCTATAGACTGCTCTGTCATAAAACCATAGATAAGAAAGATGACGCTTGGGGGGATCAGAATCCCAAGCGTCCCTGCAGAGGCGATACAACCAGTTGACAGGGTATCGTCGTAATTGTATTTCTTCATGGCGGGTATGGCAAGCTTCCCCATTGTTGCCGCTGTCGCTGTTGAGGATCCGCAGATGGCGCCAAAGGCTGCACAAGCAAAAATAGAGGCAATCGCAAGCCCACCTCTAATAGGGCCGAGAATCTTGTAAGCAGCATCATAAAGTCTCGTACCGAGACCGGCAGAAAATGCATAGAACCCCATCAGGATAAACATCGGAATAGCGCTTATCGAGTAAGATGTCAGTTGTTCAAAAATTTCACGCGGAAGAATCGACAATCCTGTCTTAAAGGATGTAACCAGTGAAAAGCCTAAAAAGCCAACAAAGGCCATTGAAAAGGCGATGGGCATTCGGATAATAAAAAATGCCACAACGATAATAATACCCAGTATACCAATCGTAGTCGAACTCATTTTTTTACCTTCAGAGATTTTATTGTTTCAAGGACAAAAAACAGGATAACAGGAATGCAGCTCAAAGAGAGCACATAGGCAAAAGGAAAGAAGGGGATATGAGATGAACCCCCCTTCTCGCCGGCTTTCTGAAGAGAATATGCATATTCGGACCCCTTCCAGAAGAGTAAAATGAAGAGAATGAGGCACATCAGGGATACAAAAGGAGCAAATGCAGACCGAAGGATTTTGGGAAACTTGTCCACGATAAAATCTATCCTCAGGTGGATTCCCAGGAAAAGACCGTAGGCTATGGCTGGGGCTATGGTGACGACCAGGGCAAAGCTTAACACCTCGATGGCCCCGGGCAAAGGCCAACTGAAGGCCTTTGCCCCTATAACATCAACCAGATTTGCAAAAAACATGGCGAGCATGCCGATAACGCCGACCCACTCAAACCCCTTGCTCAAACCCTTTGTAAACCGTTCGAATTTTTCCACTACTTAATCCTTATATCATCAGGTCCTGTTGACGACTTGATTTTGAGTTCCCGCTGCTTCTTTGTCCAGTAGTCTATGCGTTCCTTTGCGTATTTTATCCAGCCCCTGACTTCAGCTTCCTTGTAACCCTCACCCACCATAGTCTTCACGTATTTGTCGATGACCGTGTCCGCTGCCTTTATCCACTTCTTTGATTCCTCGGGTGAGAGCTGGATAAATTCAATCTTCTTTTCTATACCGAGTTTTTTGCCGTCTATATCGATCTCATTCCATGTCTCAGCCAGTTTGTCCTCGAAAGGATATTCATTGAATACCTTCTTTACATCTTCAGGTAGCTTATTCCAGGTATCCTTGTTCATTATGAGATAGAATGTATAAACCTGACCGATAGGCCAGCATTCCGTAACATACTTCACTACCTCTGCGAACCTGAAGGCTCTCATAGTCTCCATAGGTATATAAATACCGTCTACGACTTTTTTGAGAACTGCATCATAGGTTTCAGGCGTTGCGATAACCCTTGGAGTTCCTCCCAAAGCGGCTGCAACCTCGGCAATGTAACCCTGACCACGTATTGTCATCCCTTTCAAATCTTCCATCTTATGCACAGGCTTTGATGCTGTCATCATTACATTTGCAGGGGATGTGTGCATGGAGATCATATGGATTTTATCCCATTCCTTTGGCTTAAACTTTCTGAAGAAATCATTGGCCACATGATTTGAAACCCATGCATTCGGAAAACCCAGAGGAAGGTCAAGCAGTTCTGTCACTTTAAATCGTCCGTAGGTATATGAGATATTTGAAAATCCGATGTCTGCAATACCTTGAACAACCCCATCATAAATCTTGGGTGCGGTCAGAAGTGTTCCTGCAGTGAAATAGGAGAATTTAACCTTGCCCTGCAACTTCGGCTCAAGCTCCTTTATAAACTGCTCACAGATCTTGGACTGCATTGAAGGCACTGGGAAGTAATTGGTCCATTTTAGTTCGATTGGTGCTGAAACTGCCTCATGGGAAAAGAAAAGAACCAAAGAAAAAAGAACCAAAGCCAAAAAAACAGTTGTTTTTTTCATGTTTAATACCCCTTTCTGTTAATTTTTCAAATACTACCCACCCTCGCAGGATCAGTGCTGCCTGCTCCTTAGTCACACCTCCTTATCAAAAATTATTTCTGATTGTGCCAACCCGCCTGACCTTTGCCTAAACAATCTTGTTTCCACCCTTTAAACTCTAGCCTTATATTTCCAATTTGGCAAGGAAAAAATTATAAGGACTTTTACCTGGCTCTTTTAGTATCTGTACTCCGTGAAAAGAGCATCGGACTTTGCCACTCCCTTTCTATACCTGATATGAAGCAAGGATATCTGTCTCAGGATTCTTTATTTTCTGCCATATTTGTTCTCATACTATAGACAACAAAAGTAATGTTGCCTTTCTTAACGGACTATATGACTTCTGACGGTTTTGAAATAAAATCTGCTCATTTTTTTGGAATGATTTGCAGCACCTCATTAACAAAGCAACATAAAAATTATCGAAAATAATCTTCCCTGTCACCAAGACGGATACATGCGAATAATATGCAAAATCTGCCATGCGTGCAGTGTTCTGATTCTTTCCTAAGACAGCAGGGTGGTGAATGTCCATTGGGTCTATTTTTTTGGTGTGAAAACCTATATGAAAAATGCGAGCATGAAGAGAAGTTTTTGATAGCTTGGCCGGCCGGGCATCTACAACACGGGTAAAATGATATAGTCTCCAATAATAAACAAAAAAGGGTTCGATGATTCAAAAACTTTGAACCCCGAACCCCTGAATTTAAATTTTGTAGCCTAGTACTGGTATACGGTCGGTATTTTCCGAGCCTTCTCCTGGCCTTTCCAGTATTCGATTCGCTCTTTCACGTAGGCTATCCAAGCATCGATATCTGCAGCCTTGTATCCTTTTGAGGTGAGATCTTTCTTATAATCGGCGATTACAGCATCTACAGCCTTGATCCATTTGGCACTTTCAGCATCAGAAAGAGGGTGAATCTGACCGCCCTGCTGTGTCAAAAAGTCCTTGCCTTCAATGTCAATTTTGTTCCACTCCACATCCCATCTCTCGTTGAACTCTTTCGAGAAATCGAGTATCACATTCTTCACATCTGCAGGCAGACTATTCCACTTGTTCTTATTCATTAGAACATAGAAACAGTACGCGCTTCCTATTTTCCATGAAGCTGTGACATGCTTTACCAGTTCACCAGTCTTGAAACCTTTCAGTGTTTCCAGTGGTAGCAAGGCACCCTCAATTACTCCCCTTTTCATCGAATCATACATCTCAGGTGTTGATACAGGGATTGGTGTTCCACCAAGGGCTTTGACAATATCTCCAAGTCTTCCTGTTCCTCTCAGTTTCAACCCCTTCATGTCATCAAGCGTCTTGACAGGCTTACTTAAAGTCTGAACAACATTGATTGGGGACGTGCTGAACATGAGTACCTGGTAATTATCAAAATCTTTTGGTTTAAACTTATTGTAAAAATCAACAGCCACATGGCCTGCAATCCACGGGCTCGGAAAACCAAGAGGTAACTCCATGATTTCCATAACAGGAAAACGCCCTCTTGTATAGGACAAGTTCGACAACCCCATATCGGCAATACCTGTCTGAACGCCTGCTGCCACCTTTTCCGCAGAGAGTAGCGTACTGCCGGTATATTGGGTTATCTCAACCTTTCCGGCAAGCTTTTTGTTCAATTCCTCACAGTATTTCCCCATCATCACCGAATTCATGTGGGTAGGCGGAAAATAATTAGCCAGTTTAAGCTTAATCACATCCGCTGCGCAATACGTTGACAAAGTGAATATTGCGACCAACACAAAAAATACTACTCTTCTTCCCATAGCACTACCTCCTTGAGTATTTTGTTAGTTATGTTCCATCAAAGAAGAACACTGTCAGCTTTGATCAAACGCTAATTCACCTCTATCATATATTGATAGATATTAGTCATAAATCTCTTTTTTCAGAAATTCTCATCTGAAAAGCACCGCAGGAAGCCACAAAGCAAGCTGGGGAAATATAAAAAGAAGAATTCCCACAAATATCAGTGAAATTAAAAAAGGCAACACACCTTTATATATTTCTCCCATGGGCACCTTTGTAATGTTTTTTACGACAAAGACACAGACTGCAACAGGGGGGATAACCACCCCTACTGCAACAGTAATGGCGATTACAATGCCGAACCAGATAGGATCAAAACCCAGTCTGTCTACAGCCGGGTAGAAGATGGGGGTTGCCAGAATCATAAATGCAAGGTCATCGATAAAAGAACCACCAAATAAATATATGAGACAGATGAGCAACATGATTAGGTTGCGATGGAGGGGCAAGTCAACCAGCCATTCTGCAGTTTTTTGGGGAATATTGGTAACTGCTATAAAATGGCCAAGTATCACTGATCCAGCTATAAGCATAAGAATCATACCGGCCGTGCGAAGTGATTCAGTAACAGATTTTGTGTATCCACTGAATTTGAGATCTTTCTTAATAAACGCTAAAACAAGAATCGCAAAGGTCCCTACTGCTCCTGCTTCAGTGGGTGTAAAAAAACCAGTCATGATTCCACCGACCACAACACAAAAAACTAGGAGAACCCATATAATCTCTGGCAAAGAACGAATTTTATCACTCCAGGGAAATCGATCCGATTTTGGGGCAATCTTCGGGTTAACCTTGGCCCAACCATAAATAACACCCAGAAAAAATAAGGCAATCAATAAGCCAGGGATTATTCCGGCCATAAAAAGTTTTCCAATCGACTGCTCAGTGATAACACCAAATATAATGAGAACAACGCTTGGAGGAATTATGCACCCCAGGGTTCCCACCGTTGCAACAATTCCTGTTGAAAGTTTTTTATCGTAACCAAAACGGTTCATTTCAGGGATAGCAACACTGGCAAAGGTAGCAGAAGTGGCTGCGGAAGATCCACAAATCGCCTTGAATCCCGTGGCCCCCATAACAGTAGCCATGGCGAGCCCTCCGGGGATGTGGCCGATAAATTTGTGAGCTGCATCGTAGAGCCTAACGGCTATGCCCGCGTTAAAACCGATCTGTCCCATCAAAATAAAGAGTGGGAAGACCGTATATCCGTAATTTGTTATAACGTCATAGATATCCCGTCCCACAAGCTGCATGGCAGCTGTCCACCCATTCAGATAGGCAAAACCAACCATTCCGACTAGGGCCATGCCGAAACCCAGTTCAATGCCTGTTCCAAAAAGAAGTAGTAAAATAATGAGAAAAACTATCCCTGCTGTAACCTCATTCATGTTGAGTCCTCCAGACCATTATGATATCAGAGACAAATACGAGACACTCAATGAAACAACACACACCTACACAATAGGCTATAGGGAAAAAAGGTATCTTCAGTGTTGATGAGACTTCCCCTGACAACTTAAATTCACCTGCAATAAGGAAAAGGTTGTAACCGATTATAGCAAAAAGCCCGATACATAAAAGCCTTGTAAAGGTTATCATCACGGCACTTCCCCTCGGCGAAAGCTTTTCCAGAATAAATTCCATAATAACATGGCCTTTATCCATTGAAACCTTGGGGATTGTAAAACCGATGACAACGGCAAGTAGCATCGACACCAGTTCATATGCCCCAAGGATTGGGTGGCCAAGGGAACGCATGATTACATCAGACACAGTCAGCAGCATCATAACAGTCAGCGCAGTTCCGCCGATTACATTGAGAATCTTGTTCACACCCTTCAAGAAAATATCAAATTTACTTTCCATTCTCCCTCCCGCACAATGATTCCTACCTTAATTTTCACTTCCGGAAATCTGCCATAATATGCCTGTGAATATAATTTTATTGTTCCATATTGTGAACCATCATTTCTCATTTTATTTCGCTGGAAATGATAAAATTAAAAAAAACTCCTTGTCAAGCAAATTTTACCTCTGAGTTTAAACAGGACTCAAAAGTCTATAAATTTGTTTTTGAACTGGCGTTTTAATTCTGCAGAAGACTATTTGCCTATGTTGATTCATTTTTCTTCTCTTTATAGCCGAGCTCTTTAGAGATAGCCGAGGTTGTCCTGATTGTCTCCTCAACTATTTTAGCCATCTCCTCTTCCTTCACAGATGAAGAGATAAAACCAACACCAACGGCAGCCACGACTTTACCGGTATGGTCGAAAACTGGGGCCGCGACACCTGATATTCCCTCAAGCGCTGTTTCCTTTTCGATCACATAACCCTGTAATCGGACCTTACCGAGCCACTTTAAAAACTCTTGTTTTTTCGTAATAGATTTTTGAGTAAATGCTTTCAATGGCTGCTTATGGAGGATTCTTTTTATTTCTCCGTGAGGGAGGTATGCCATAAGAATTGATCCCATCATACCATAGTACGGAGGGCGGCGCGTACCAATCTTTGAAGTAAAGCTTATTGGGTTCTTCGGATCGTCAAGTTTGTCTATGTAAAGAACCTCGTCCTGATCCAGAACACTGAGGAATACAGTTTTACCTAATTTTACCTGAAGGATTTTCAGATGAGAAGATGCAATTTTCGTCAGAGAAAAGGAATCGGAAACGCTTTTAGCAAGGTCCAGTATTCTAAGTCCCAGAGAATAATGTTTGGACATAGGATCCTGTCTTAGAAACCCGAAATCCAACAATGTTGAGCAGAGCCTTAACACGGTAGCTCTCGAAAGATTAAGGGTCTCCGAAAGCTGTGCCAGAGAAAGGGTTGGCCTCTCGTCACTCAGAGCATTCAGTATTTGTAATGCTCTCTCTAATGACCTGTTATAAAAGCTCTTGCCTGTATCCTCTCCATTCGATTTCATTTAATGAAACACCTTTTCATAGAGTTAACAGCACACGATTCTGTTTGTCAAGAAAAAAGATAAAATTTTCTTGACAAATATAACCCTCATGGTAATATCATCACATGAACAGTATTTTCATTAGATGGAATGTACAGCCTGTCCACAAAAAAGCGATCCTTAGTTTGCATGTAAGTGTGATAATTGTTTACTGAGCACAGAATTCATAATAGTACGAATCTATCATATTCCTGCTGCTGTTGCTTTTTATAAAAAATATAAATATGAGGTGACATATGGCGATAGAAGGTTTTACAGAATACGCAAAGGAAGACCGTGAAAAGTACAACAGGCTGAGATGGTGGCTCGGACTGACATGGGGGGACCTCTTTGACAAGGCTACCGACATCTATCCGGACAAGATTGGCCTGGTTGACGGCACTGGCAGATGGACCTACGGGCAGCTTCGGGAGAAGGTGGATCGCTTGGCTATAAGCCTCATGAAGCGTGGTATTAAGCCAAAGGACTGGGTATTACTTCAGTTTCCAAACTGGCATGAATACATCATTTCTTTCTTTGCCATGCAAAAGATAGGTGCTTTGACACTTCTCCTTATACCCAGACACAACCAGTCAGAAATCAATCATCTCTGTGCTTTGACAAAGCCAGTTGCATGGATAGTACCAAAACAGTACGGTAAAATCGACTATGAGCCCATCATCGATGATGTTTTGAAAGAAAACCCTCAAATTAAAACCATTATTCAGATAAGGACTGGGAAAAAAGGAAAATACCCTTCCCTTGATGAATTGATCGAAGAGGCAGAACTTACCCCTGAAAACCTCAAAGCCCTTGAGGAAAGGCGGCCTGACCCTGATGAGGTATCCCATATAATGCCAACAGGCGGAACAACCGGCCTGCCAAAAGCGAGTGTGAGAACCCACAACTGTTACATCTGCAACGTAGAGTATCATTCACGGGTTTGGGAAATAACTAGCAATGACACGCTTATGGTAGTCACCCCTGTCGGTCACAGCATGGCCATGCACTGGGGTATTGGTGCAGCATTTCTCAATTTTTCAAAACTTGTCCTCCTTGATTCAACCCAACCGGAAGATATTTGTGAATGGATCCAAAAAGAAAAGGTTACTGCCATTCCGTCAGTGCCAGCACTCATTGCCAGAATCATCAACATGGAGGATATCGAAAAATACGACTTGTCATCCCTGAAAAAGATATCCGTTGGCGGGGCACCAAGCACACCTGAACTGTTGCGCGGCGCCTATGAAAAACTCAAATGTATCGTCATAAATGGATTCGGCTCATCAGAGGGTACGAACACGGCAACCCGACCAGGGGATAGCATGGATATTATCTGCAACAGTGTGGGAAGAAAGGCCTGTCCACACGATATAATCAAAATTATAGATGATAGTGGAATTGAGGTTCCTCCCGGCGTTGAAGGAGAACTCGTATCTAAGGGCCCGGGAATTTTCACAGGATACTTTAAATCCCAGGAGGAGAACAAAGAAACCTTCACAGTCGACGGTTTTTTTAAGACCGGCGACAAAGCCCGAAAAGATGAGTTTGGAAACATAACGATAACAGGCAGAATCAAAGACATAATCAACAGGGGTGGTGAGAAGATCAGCGCCCTTGAGATTGAGCACCGCCTCAGTGCCCATCCTCAAATCCAGGAAGCAGCGGTTGTGGGTATGCCAGACAAGATCCTTGGTGAAAGGATTTGTGCGTATGTTGTTCTCCGTTCAGGAGAAAAACCCACGTTTGACAGCATCATAGCCTTTCTTAAGGCAAATGGGGCTTCTGTACAGCAGCTACCGGAAAGGATTGAGTTCATTGAATCTTTGCCAGCAACAAAAGTCGGGAAGGTAGATAAGAAGGCTCTCAGGGAAGACATCAAAAAGCGGCTTGAATAAACCTTTCCCTTGCCATCCATGTTTCCTCTGAATTTGCTTGACAGATGATTCAGTTTCTCATATCATGTTCTATGCATTTTAGAAACGATGTTTCATAATTTGAAATGAAAGGAGTGGTTATGGAATTCTGGAATCCTTATACAGAGACTTTGCCGAGGGAGAAGCTGGAGAAAATAGAGTTCTCCTATTTCCAAAACCTTCTCTCATACGCCAAAGCCAATTCCCAGCTTTACAAGGATAAACTGAAAGGGATCAATATCGATGATATCAAAGTTTTTGAGGATATCAAGAAAATTCCCTTCACTTACAAGGAAGAACTGAGGAAGTGGCAGGAAGATGTGGACCCCTTTCCTTACGGCGGTCTTCTTGGCATTGATATTGCCAATGTTTCAAGTTTCAGGCAGACGAGCGGTACTACAGGAAAGCCCGTCTATGTGCCTGAATCATACGAAAGCTGGCAGTGGAGAGTAGAATCGTGGTGTCATATTCTTTACATGGCCGGATTCAGACCACGGCACAGAGTTTTTCTTCCCTTTGGTTACAATGTTTATGTGGCATTCTGGGAAGCCCACTATGCTGCAGAAAAACTTGGCTGTGAAGTTGTGCCGGGCGGAGCACTTGATACGAAAGGACGTGTTAATAAAATAATCGAGCTCAAGGCAAACGCTATGTGCGGTACACCAACCTATCTTCTCAACATTGCTCAGGAGGCTGCATCCATGGGCATTGATCCAAAGTCTCTCGGCATCGAACGTGCGCTTGGTGCAGGGGAACCGCTTCCAGAAGCTACACGCAAGAGGATTGAAGAAACCTATAATTGCAAGATGTATGACCACATCGGCAGCACAGAGACCTGTGGTTTTGCAGGCATGTGCGAGGCTCAGCAGGGTCTCCATATCGTTGAACCCTTCTTCCTCGTTGAGTTGCTCGATAAAGACACTCTGTCCAAAGAGGTGTCTGAGGGTGAACTTGGCGTCATAGTTATCACGCCCCTTGGAAGAAGATCGTTCCCTGTGATCCGCTTCAACACAAATGATGTTGCTATAAAGGGCCCTTCAACCTGTGAATGTGGCAGAACATCGCTCAAGCTCATGGAGATCGTGGGAAGGGTGGATGACATCAGCAAGATTCGTGGTGTCCTTTTCTCGCCAAAGACGGTGGAACAGCTTATCAGGTCTGAATTCCCAGAGATAGTGGAGTACGAACTCGTTGTCACTCGTGAAGACATTATGGACAAGATAACGCTCAGGATAGAGGCCGATCCGAAACTGAACAAAGATGAGGCCGGGGAAGTTGCAAAAAGGCTTGGCGAGAGGCACAAGATCAAAACAAATCTTTCATGTAAGGTTGTTGTCGAACCTCAGGGGACACTGCCACGGTACGACCTTAAGGCAAAAAGATTTAAAGATATGAGAGGTAAACACTAATGGATGAGATCAGAAATGAAATAATGAATATAGAAAAGAGCGCGGAAAAGTTAAAAACTCTTGCAAAAGATAATAATGCTATAAGGAAGAACGCCGAAATAATACTGACTTTTCTTTATATACTTAAATTCATAACCCCAGCAACCGATTGAGGGTTATACGTCAGTGTTATCGGTCCTTAGATTTGTTTAGGCCTTCAACTGGCATAGCCTTCGGGGAGATCGCCCCCATCTCTCCCTTTTGTCCTGGCCGTTCCTCCATAATTTGGGGAACGGCCTTTTAAGTATGTGAGAAAGAACTGGGGTAAGGGCTGCAACCAAGCTTTTAAATCTGTTATTGATACACTTGTTGCCTTATGCCTTTAATTTTTTGAATTATGAATGATGATCAAAAAAAATATTCCGTTAGAGTCCTTGAGAAGAGCATAAAGATTTTTGATATCTTTTCCTATGGTCATGACTCTTTCACCCTCTCCGAAATAAAGAAGAAAACAGGGCTCCCCAAAACTACCGTATTCAGAATACTTAAGACATTTGAACGGGCAGGTTTCTTCAAGTATGACCCTGATCAGGAAACATACAGCCTGGGGCTGCGCTTTCTTGAACTTGGAGGACTTGTATACTCGTCACTCTCAGTCAGAAAAGCGGCAGCTCCGTATATGGATGCCCTTTCAAACAGCCTTAAGGCCACGATCCTCCTCGGTGTCATGAAGGATGATCAGCTTTTTTACATTGACAAAAGAGAAATGGACAGCATTATTCGGGTAACCTCCCACATAGGCCTTAAAAGACCTCCTTACTTTGGCATGCTTGGCATGATTCTCCTCGCCCATATGGATAGCAAGGAGATAAACCGCCTGCTTAATTTATACCCACCAACAAAGATTACTCCCAAAACAATCACGAACATGGATCAGATACTGGAGAATCTTGAAAAGGCTAAAAAGCAGGGCTACTACGTAGAACAGGATGAGATCGTCGAAGGGCTCCTCGGTGTCGGCGTACCCATCAGGGATTTCTCTGGCAACGTAGTCGCTGCTCTTGGCGCAACCCAGCCGGTTTTCCAAATAAAAGATGGAACTATCGAAAACACAATCAGGCAACTCCTTGAAGCCTCCCGTTCTATCTCCAAAGATCTCGGATATACGTAACCTTGGGTCTGATCATCCTTTGGAAACGCCTTTTCCTATTATTCACAGTCTTGAATCCTTCTCTGTTTTTCTGTAATATGTCTTCATAACACAGTATGGAGGTATCCGTGCCCGATTACAGGGAAATCGACAATTCACCAGCCTTAAACTACATCTTTTATCCTCGCAGCACTCACAACAAGCCACCTGTAAATGCATTTGACAAGACAATCGCGGTCGATGGGAACGCGGTGATTATCTGTCGCTTTTACAAGGGCAACGATGATTGGCCATGGATTGTTTTTTTTCACGGTAACGGGGAGGTGGTCAGCGACTATGATAACATAGCCCCTTTCTATAATAAACGTGAACTCAATCTCGTTGTTGTGGATTACCGCGGTTATGGTGCAAGCACAGGCAACCCTGCACTCAACTATCTTGCCCACGACGCCTATATCCTTTTCAGGGACATAAAAGAGGACGTTTTACAACTCAGCCATGAAAATAACATCTGGGTTATGGGGCGGTCCCTTGGAAGCATCTCTGCGCTGGAACTTGGACATCACTATTCCGACCAGATAAGAGGACTCATTATTGAGAGTGGGTTTCCGAGCATCACACAGCTCATTTTGCATCTTGGGCTGCCTGCAGGCTCAATAGACCTGTCCACGGTTTATGATGAATGCATCTCACTGGTCAGGAAAATCACCGTCCCCACCCTTATCATCCACGGTGAATACGACATACTTGTACCACTTCGAGAGGCAGAAGATCTTTATGCTAACATCGGAGCAACAGACAAGGAACTTATTATCATTCCCGGAGCCGATCATAACGACATAATGTTTTCAGGATTCGATGAGTATTTTGGGGCAATTCAGAGATTTATTAAACGAACAGGCACAAAACCCTGCTTGGATCATTCGGCAAAAAGCTTGTAGCTATAATTTCACAGCCATAGTAAAAGAGGAAAAGGAAATAAAAGAAAGAAGTGAAATGTTGGAAAAAAATTGTTTACAACCAACAGTTCTGCATCATGGGCTTGCCAAACGCTGAAAGCTAAAAACTTATAGCCAGATAAAAGAACGGAGGAAGGTAATGAAGGCTATGATTCTCAACAAAATTACTAACCTGCGGGAAAACAATGCCCCCCTTGAATTGGTGGATTTCCCGAAGCCTTTTCCAGAGGATAAGGACCTACTTGTTAAGGTTTCTGCGTGTGGGGTATGTCACACTGAGCTTGATGAGATAGAAGGCAGAACTCCACCACCCTTCTTTCCAATTATTCTTGGTCATCAAGTGATAGGTCGTGTTGAAGTGACAGGGAAGGATGTAAAGAAATTCAAGATCGGTGACAGAGTTGGCATTGCTTGGATTCACTCGGCATGCGGAACGTGCATGCACTGTCGCGAAGGTAACGACAACCTGTGTGATAAATTTGAAGCTTCAGGCCGAGACGCCCATGGTGGGTATGCAGAATATACGACTATTTCAGAAGATTACGCCTTTCCCATCCCAGGAGTTTTCTCTGACCTGGAAGCAGCACCTTTACTCTGTGCAGGAACAATCGGCTACCGATCCCTCAGGCTAACCGGCATGAAGGATGGTGATATACTGGGACTCGTCGGGTTTGGCGCATCTGCTCATCTCGTTATCCAGATGGCACGCCACAATTATCCAAACTCACTGATATTCGTTTTTGCACGGAATGAAAGTGAGAGAGCATTTGCCCGTGAACTGGGCGCAGGATGGGCCGGAGATATCGGAGAAACTCCCCCACTGAAACTGAATTGTGCCATCGACACGACCCCTGTGTGGAAGCCGATTGTTAAAACACTGGCAAACATTGCACCCGGCGGCAGGCTTGTCATCAATGCCATCCGAAAAGAAGATATAGATAAGGAGCAGTTGCTCAACCTTGATTACTCTATCCACCTCTGGCATGAGAAAGAGATTAAGAGTGTCGCTAATGTGGCCCGCCAGGATGTACGTGACTTTCTCGAACTTGCCGCTGCAATACCGATACGGCCGGAAGTACAGGTTTTCAGGCTGGAAGACGCGAACAGGGCACTTCTTGAACTCACGACCAGGAAAATCAGAGGGGCGAAAGTCTTGAACCTACAATGAATCGTTCTGGACCACCGCAAGTATCTACCGCATTGTACAGTAATATGATACAATAAGCACCAACCCTGAGTAAGGCATTACACAGACCGAATGGTTGCTTTAAAAATAATCGATAAGGAGATCGCAAATGTGGGAATATACAGATAAAGTTAAAGAACATTTCATTAATCCCCGCAATGTGGGGGAGATAGAGAATCCAGATGGTGTTGCCGAGGTTGGTTCGATTGCCTGTGGAGACGCCCTCAAATTTACTTTCAAACTTGATGAAAACAAAAGGATCAAGGAGGCGAAGTTCAAGACATTCGGTTGCGCGAGTGCCATCGCATCCGCTTCCGCCCTCACTGAGCTCGTAAAAGGAATGACCCTTGAGGAGGCTATCAAGGTAACAAACAAGGACATCGCTGATTACCTTGGAGGCCTGCCTGAGGAGAAGATGCACTGTTCAGTCCTGGGGCAACAGGCACTGGAACAGGCCATAGCAAACTGTCAAGGAGCACCGGCAAAAGAACCTGGTGAACAGATTGTCTGTGAATGCTTCGGCGTCACTGACCGTGAAATTGAAAAAGCTGTCAGAGAAAATCATTTAACTACTGTTGAAGAAGTCACCAACTATACCAAGGCAGGCGGTGGCTGTACAAATTGTCACGAAAAAATCCAGGCAATCATTGACAGAGTTAATATTACGTCAGAACCAGAGGGGTTAAAAGAGCCTAAACAAAAGAAGTTGACCAACATACAAAAAATAAGAATGATAGAGGAGACCATTGAACGAGAGATTAGACCGTCTCTTAAACAGGATGGAGGAGATGTGGACCTCATTGATGTCATTGGCAACAGGGTCATTGTAGCAACACGCGGGGCGTGCGCTACCTGTAAGGCCTCACAATTCACCCTGAAGGGCTTAATAGAACAAAAGCTTCGAGAATTCGTTTCGCCTGGCCTTATTGTAGAGGAGGAACCAAAATGAAGACAATCTATCTGGATAACAATGCAACAACACAGGTTGCCCCGGAAGTGCTGGAGACAATGCTCCCCTATTTCAGTGAACTCTACGGAAACCCTTCGAGCATGCATTCCTTCGGAGGCCAGGTATCAAAAACGATCCAGCATGCCAGAGAAAATGTAGCAAGCTTAATTGGAGCGGACCCGGAGGAGATCATCTTTACCAGTTGCGGCACAGAAAGCGACAACACTGCTATCATGTCTGCTCTTTCTGTAGCTCCTGATAAAAGTCACATAATAACAAGCCGCGTAGAGCACCCTGCTGTAAAAGTATTATGTGAGCATTTAACCCAAAGGGGTTACCGGGTAACGGAATTGCCAGTAGATCGGGACGGAAGGCTCGACATGGAGCTTTTTGAAAACTCGCTTTCGAGGGATACTGCAGTGGTGAGCCTTATGTGGGCAAACAACGAAACAGGGGTGATTTTCCCTGTTGAAAGGGCAGCACAGCTTGCCCATGAGAGAGGGATTCTTTTTCACACGGATGCTGTTCAGGCTGTGGGAAAAATCCCCATCAACATGCGAGCCAATAACATAGATATGCTATCCTTCTCCGGACATAAACTTCATGCACCAAAAGGAATCGGTGTTCTTTATATCAGAAAGGGGACACGGTTCCTGCCTTTTATGCTGGGAGGACATCAGGAAAAGGGCCGTCGCGGAGGGACTGAGAACACAGCAAGCATTGCTGGGCTGGGAAAGGCCTGCCAGTTAGCTGCCCGCAATGTGGAAACAGAAAACACCAGAGTGAAGTATTTACGGGACAAACTTGAAGATGAGCTTCTGAAAAGCATTCCTAACAGCAAAGTAAACGGTGACAGAACGAATCGTTTGCCCAATACAACCAATATCAGTTTTGAATTTATAGAGGGGGAAGGCATCCTCCTCCTCATGGACCAGTTCAACATCTGCGCATCGTCCGGATCTGCATGTACATCTGGTTCTTTACAGCCCTCCCATGTTCTCCGTGCCATGGGCGTTCCTTTTACCATGGCTCACGGTTCAGTGAGATTCAGCCTGAGCGTGTTCAATACAGAGGACGAGATAGACTTTGTCATCAACAAACTACCACCAATTATAGCGCGATTGCGGGAGATGTCTCCATACTGGAAGACTGAGAGTCCGGTGTGCGGGATACGGGATACGGCAACACAGTAAGGGAACAGATTCAAAAGGAAGATGGAAGAAAGAAAAGAGGAAAGGCTGGAAGAAAAAACAAAAAGTGAACATCGAAAGATACAAGATTAAAGGTTGCTGATTATTGGAGATTGTACACTGTTAATGATGGGATGATAAAATGACTGAAAAAGAATTATCAAAAAAAACCATAGAAATCCTCCTCGAAATCAGGAAGCATCAACCTCTGGTTCACCACATAACTAACTTTGTTGTAATGAACAGTACTGCAAATGTAACCCTTGCAATAGGCGCCTCTCCCATAATGGCGCATGCCCACGAAGAGATGGAGGCCATGTCAGCCTTTACCAGTGTCCTAAATCTGAACATAGGAACTCTTACACCGTACTGGCTTGATTCCATGATCTTGGCCGGTAAGGTTGCGGGAGAACGGGGTATTCCCATCATACTGGATCCTGTAGGTTCCGGCGCAACACCTCTGAGGACTGAAGCCGCCAGGAGGATACTCTCCGAAATCCCCATTACAGTCGTCCGCGGTAATGCATCAGAGGTGATGTCGCTATTCGCTGGAGGGGAAAAAATAAAAATTCGTGGTGTTGACTCCATGGAAAGTGTTGAGGCTGTTCGTCATGGTGCTACTGTGATGGCTGCAGAATTGAGAAAGGTAGTCGCTGTCACCGGAGAAATTGATTTTGTTACCAATGGCCATTCATCAATTGAAATTCACAATGGACATCCCATGTTCCGCCGTGTTACAGGAACAGGGTGTGGGGCATCAACTGCAATATCATGTTTTTGTGCCGTTGAGCCTGATCCTCTCGTTGCTACCGCTGCTGCCCTCGGGTATTATGGTCTTGCCGGCGAAGAAGCAGCAAAAGTTTCGAACGGGCCAGGCAGTTTCCAGGTGGCACTGTACGATGCTCTGTACGACCTTTCCCAAAAAACAATGATGGAAAAACTACGAATACGTCCTGTTCGCTGATATAGGTTTTGAGGCCTCATTATGAGAAAGCCATCATTACAAGATTATCGCTTATATTTCGTCACAGACCCGATTCTTCACAAAGGGTACTCTGTCCTTGAACAGGTGGAACTTGCCCTCAGGGGAGGAGTAAAAATAATCCAGATTCGTGAAAAAAATCTTCCTTTGCCTGAATATTCCAAACTCGCCTCAGAGGCCATGAAACTTACGCGTACACACAATGCATTCCTGATTATCAACGATGCTGTTGATGTTGTGAAAGAAGTAGCCGCAGACGGACTCCATCTGGGCCAAGAAGACATGCCCATTACAAAGGCCAGGGCCATACTTGGTAATGATGTGATCATAGGCATATCTGTTAAGACAGTGGGTGAGGCTCAACAGGCAGAAAGGGATGGAGCCGATTATCTTGCAGTAAACGGTGTTTTTCCAACACAAACCAAAGAAGATCTGGGATATTGCCCCGGACTTGAGGGTGTTGGTATGATAAGAAACAATACCGTTCTGCCCATTGTCGGAATAGGAGGCATCAATCTTAATAATTGCCGCTCAGTTCTTCAAGCTGGCGCAAATGGCATTGCGGTGGTCACCTCGATTACCATGTCTGAAGACATTCCGGGAACATGCAGATCTTTTTTTAAACTCATGAGCACTGTTGATTCAGAAAAAATGGAACGTGATCGCGATTGAAGATTAAAGGGAGGTCCAAAGTATGGTGGTATGCAAAACGCGAATGGTGAAAGGTAATAGCATTACCTGATTTGAGAAAGAGAGGGGGACATACATTTATGGCTAAAGTAAATTTAAAAAGATACGGTTTGTATCTGATCAGATGGCAACTCTCAACCCCTATCCTTGCCGGCGTTCTCTATGCATTATCTTACATGGATAAGATCACAGCCACAGTGATAGCCAACCTTATCGGTGGGCTCATCTTCTTCTGGGTAGACATGTTTATCTTCACATCAGACCGTCTTTCCGTACAATGGGAAATAAGAGATGTCGTTGTGTGTGTGGACTGCGGGAAGGAAGCACGGGGCTATCGCATCATAAAGGCCAAGGAATATGATAAAACAAAAGATGCTCATCCGGAGTTCCGCTGCGAAGCCTGCTCCAAGAAGAAGACAGAGGAGCTGAGGAGAAGAGGCATTGAGATATGACGTCTTATGAAAGGCATGATCAGGGATTAAAGGCATGAACCAATGGAAGCTCAACTAAAAGTAATGCTTGTAAGCTACAGCCCTGAACCGGAAAAGACAATCAGCGCTGCGGCACGGCTCTGTTACAGTCCGGCAGACGCTGAGGACATACTCTCGAAGGTCGGTGATAACGACCAGCAGGATTTCCTCGGTAAACTGACAGCGGTTGGACACTTGAGCCCTGTGGAGCATGCTTCCTTTACTTTTGTCGTTGAAGGCATATCCCGTGCTTGCTCTCATCAGCTTGTCCGTCATCGCCTCGCATCATACAGTCAACAGTCACAACGGTATGTAAACGAGAAGGAATTTGATTACATCATGCCTCCTTCAATCAAAGAGAACGGAGAAATGAAGGCGCATTTTGAAAAAATGATGGAGGAAATACAACAATCCTATTCATACTTTGCAGACAAACTCGCCCAGCTGGGTCATTCAACCGAATCTGCCCGGGAAGATGCACGTTTTGTATTGCCAAATGCCACAGAAACCAAAATCATGATCACAATGAATGCGAGAGAACTTCTCCATTTTTTTCGGCAGCGACTCTGTAACCGGGCACAATGGGAAATCAGGGCCATGGCGCTTGCCATGCTGAAACTTGTGAAACCTGTTGCGCCGACCATTTTCCGCTACTCAGGTCCCCCCTGCGTAAAAGGCAAATGCACTGAAGGACCTCGCACATGTGGAAAATCAGAGGCAGTCAGGGCATTCTTCCTGCAAGAATTGTGATCCAAGCTTTATACCTGTTATTAAGTCAGTATCACTTCTCGGGCGCCAATCTGGCATGGCTCTCCTGTGCCTGTCTGCGAATTTCCTTTCGGGCATGAGCCTGACGAAAGCGACGTTCCTCTTCTGCAGTTTCCAAAATCACCGGAGCCACGGTTTTAGGCTTTCCATCAACATCGAGAGCCACATATGTCAGATAAGCTGATGCAGCATGGCGCACCTGTCCAGTTATCAAGTTTTCAGCCTCAACCCGTACACCTATATCCATGGAGCTCTTGCCAGCCATGTTTATACTCGCTTTAAACGTGACAAGGTCACCCACAAAAATAGGATTGAGAAAATTCAAACGATCTATGGATACTGTCACAACATTGCTTCGAGCATGTCGATATGCCACAGCACCGCCAGCATCATCGATGAGCTTCATGATTACGCCTCCATGAACATTACCCGCAGCATTTGCGTCCTGCGGAGACATGAGCTGGGCCGTATGTACTGCGCTCTCACTTACCCTTTTTCCATTCATTGGGTTTTCCTCCATCTCGGATGTATTCACTGATTTTTCCATAGTCTAATCCATTCAAAGAAACATTGCCCTTTCCCACGGATCTTGACAAGTATATTCTGTCGATTATATTTTGCAACACCCGCCCGGTGTGCACCTATCCTCTTATTCGTTCCACAATAGCCCTGATGTGATCCGGAGATGTCCCGCAGCACCCTCCCACTAACCTGGCACCCCTTTCAATACAGCGATTTATTCCCTCAGCAAAATCAGAAGGAGACATGTCAAAAACCGTTCGGCCCTCAACAAACCGTGGGATGCCCGCATTCGGTTGAGCTAAAAGAGGCAATGATACAACTTCACCCATCGTGGAAACAATTTCAGACATCTGAAACGGATCAATATTACCGCAATTGGCTCCGACAACACAGGCCCCTGCTTCCACCAGCGCTTTAGCACAATCCTGAGCAGAGTTTCCCATTATAGTCCTGCCACCTCTCTTCATAGTGCTAAAGGATATGGAAACAATGACCGGCAGGTCAACAGCATCTTTGCATGCCCGGGTACAACAGATGGCTTCTGCCAGATCAAACATGGTTTCGACAATAATCCCGTCCACCCCGCCTTCCGCCAAAATAATAGCTTGTTCCTTAAATGCAGCATATGCATCGTCAGGTGATAGATCGCCATGGGGTTTCAACATCTTGCCTGTTGACCCCATATCTCCCAGGACGTATTGACCCTCACAGATGGCTGCTCTTGCCAGCCTGACCCCTGCCGAATTTACCTCGGCTACATCGACACCCATATTGTGTAATTCAATATTAATACGGTTCATGGTCAGCGTATTTGTAATGATCATGTCGACCCCACATTCAGCATACTGTTTATGAATTGACAACACTGCATCAGGATGGGTGATGTTGGTTTTACCTCCCATATCTAAACCGGCTTCAGCCAATTGTGTACCCATTGCTCCATCAAGCAACATCGTTCTTTCGATGCTTGTAAGAAATTCTGAAAGCTTCATACTCCTTCCTTTCCTATTATGAGAATTACCAACAATTCTGGAAATAGTATTATTGGCAAATCATCTTGTCAACGATAAAGGAGTATCTGAATGCGCGAGAAACGTAAAAACCGAAGGTAAATAAGAAGAAGACCTTTAACAACGATTCTGTGAAACAGATATCGATTAATCAGTGTGAATTAATTGCTTAAACACTACTCCTCAATCGGAGCCAACATTGCTTACCTTATGAATCTCAAGCATATGTTCACTTTTCAGTGATTGCCAAGTTATCCTAATATTTGAGAACTTGTCTGCGCCAAGAGTGTACTTCAACCGCCATAGGCACTTACTGGCAATATGTTTTAGGGCAATCCTTGAAGTTGCTTCATCGCCGGTAATTTCAGTAAACAGGATGCCCATGACCAGACCGTCTATGTGCCATCCTTTGACGTCTGTATCCCGTGTAGCCTCACAGAATACCTCCATCATCGACTTCACTACATCGTGTCGTTCTGATTCATCGACAAAAGCAGAAAGGTCTGCAAGCATTAAAAAAGCCGGATCTTCTGACCGTTTGCATCTTCTTTTCTCAAGATCAACAAACTCATTGAAGCATTCTTCGTTATACAACCCGATCAGGCTATCTTTCAGGGTAATCTTACCCTTTCCTTTACTGTTTCTTTGTTTACGTATTGCTTTATTCATCCAGGAAAGTCTTCTCCCCTTCATATCCTTCTCGGTTTTAACCATGCTGTCGGCATTAACTCCTGATTTGCCATATCTTCTCATGAGAACACTAGCCTCATAGTCCATCCTTGCTTTCAATAATATACATAGATTATCGAAAAATACAGATAATTGGTTTAGTTTTTTTGAAGATAATTTTGTATAACTTTAGACAAATCCTTGAACAGGACGTTATAGTGTCACAATATCAATGGAGTTTACTGTCACCCGCTCCAGGCAGTCTGCCCGCACGATAAAATCAACCTCAATTCCTATGGCTCCATAAGGTGGTAAAACGAACTTCGGTTCAAAGGCGAAGACCATTCCTTCCTGAAGAATCCGGCTATGTCTCGCAGTTATGACCGGCAGTTCATTTATCTCGAGGCCAAGACCGTGGCCAATAAATACAACCTTCCCATCTCCGTGACCAAGAAAATATTCCTCGAGGCCTTCCTTCTTCACTATTTCGTAGGCCCGGTAAAATATTTCGGTACAGTTTATTCCTGCTCTGCCATAGGTCATTACATCTTCAATTATCGATCGTGCTGTCTCATAAGGTCGCCGGAAAACATCTTGGAGCTCACCAACCACAAAGCTTCTCGTCTCATCCGTGATATATCCGTTGTATGCCCCTCCGTAATCAATAGTGACCGGGACTCCTCGCTCAACCCTTTTCAATGAAGACCCCTGTGGCATGGCAGGTGTCACTCCAGTTCCTGTTATCGCGCCGTCAACCATAGTGCTGATAGTACCTGTGTATCCTGCCTGGACCGTTGACACCATCATTTCCTGGTTAAGCCCTCGCATCCTGAGAAAACCCTGGTGCCCTATTCTCCTTCCTTCCGCAACAAGAGCCGCTTCAATCTCCAGCTCTGTTTTTCCTTCCTGTACAACGTTATGTGCCTTTTCAAAAACACGGGAGAGCATCTCGCCTGATTTGCGTACCTGGGCAAGCTCAAAAGAACTCTTGATAATCCTTGTTTCCTTGATCAACTCAGATACATCTTTACACCGGTCAAAACCAACAACCCGTTTCAATCTTTCGAATACTGAAACAGGTATTACATCAAATTCAAGGCCTGCCATACCTTTGAGGATATGCTTATCGCTGAGGATCTTTTTTATTTCTTTGTCGTTTTTGATAGGCGTAAGTTCGAGGGGAGTTTCCATAGCTGCCCGTTCAGCACCCTTCTCAACAAAGATCATAGGGTCCTGGTCGAGCGGAATTACGAGCATACCCTTTTGCATGGTTCCTGAGAAATAGAAACAATCCACGTTTTGTATAATTAATGCATAGTCAATGCCGGCATTCTCCATTAGCTGTCGGAGATTCTCAATTCTTCCAAGCAGCTCATCTTTTGACGCAGGTTCAAACACACCTACTTTCTGCAGCATTTTCCCATTATCCTCCACTTTTTCCTGAAATGAAAACTCAAATTAATACAGGCAGATCGTATGAATATATACTCAATGCTTTTGTTTAATGGTATCATAAAATAATGTTATACGAAACCCATTAATAAGTATATTGCTCGAAAAAGAGGATGGCATGGAGAGCGTGCTCTCAGACGGAAAGGCGAGAATTCCTAATCTGGGGTAACACAAAAACAACAGCAGTTGGTAAAGCCACAGCAGAATGAATACTGATTTAGGAGGACGATGGGAGATGGAAGAAAGGACTCAACAGGATTAATATGGAGATAAAAATCAAAAAAATAGACTGTCACCAGGTGGATGGCAGTGCTTCTGATATGATTTCCACCTACAATGTCATGCAAAACAACAGGGAGTTCAGGATAACCTGCAGATCAAACATTTTCGGCCGCAGCTTCAGTCTTGACGGTATTGATGGCACTCTGTATACGAACAGAGAAGACAACATGGTGCACGTGCAAAAAGTCGCGCTTGGGGGAGGTTGCGGACTGATCATTGATGATGAGTCTATTGAAGGCCTATCACCACTTGCCATTCGTGCCATTATCCTGGCTGAACAGAACACGGAAACACGGGAAATTACCATAACAATAAAACGGCTCGAGGACGGCGCCTGTCATCCGGTGCTGCTTATTGATGGGACAAGAAAAAACATCTATTGTTTCTCAGATATCTTTCCAGATATAGAGGGATTAAGATAACATAAACATCTCGCAATGTTTAACAGTATCCCCTATACTTATCTAAACAATATGAAGGAGGGAGGGAATTCAAATGTCAAAAAAAATTGCAGTTTTTGTAGGGAGTCTCCGCAAGGAATCTTATAACCGGAAAATGGCAAAAGCCCTTGCTTCACATGCACCTGAAACACTGGAGCTGGAAATCATAGACATTAGAGGGCTTCCACTGTACGACCAGGACCTTGATGATGAGGGAAAACCACCTGCTTCATGGACAGATTTCAGAAAACGCGTAAAACCGTTTGACGGTGTCTTGTTCGTAACGCCTGAATACAACCGGTCTACCCCTGCGGTAATCAAGAACGCCATCGATGTGGGCTCCCGCCCCTATGGAAAAAGTGTATGGGATGGCAAGCCTGGTGCTGTAATTTCTGTTTCACCCGGTGCAATAGGCGGTTTCGGGGCAAACCACCATCTCAGACAGTCGCTGGTTTTTCTCAACATCCCCACAATGCAACAGCCTGAGGCCTACATCGGCAATGCAGCCAATTTCTTCGATGAGCGCGGAAACCTTGCAAATGATTCAATTGAAGAGTTTGTCACAAAATTCATGCAGGCCTTTGCGAGATGGGTTGATATCCATACCTCAAGGCAGGGGTAAGGTACTGAAAGAATGAAGAATACAGGAAATTGGTGGTTTGCAAACCCGGGAAATATAACTGATCATGGTTGACGAAGCCAGACAGTAGTAGCCTTGCCTCTGTTTTTCCCGATCTGCATCTGAAACATGGTGTGAAATCAATTATGTATTTCATCGTCTCGGAGGTACTGTTTTTATCTTTCTGACATTTTCTTCTTTGCAGCCATAAGAAGCTCAATCATTTCATCGAGGTTCTCGGGAGAAAAGGTCACCCCCTTCTTGGTAGGTATCCAGTCCCCGTCACTATTTTCAAAGTGGGTTCTAATATCGATGTACTCTTTTCCATTGAATTCCTTGAGTGCGATGATAATTTTATCTTTACCTTTTTGTAATTCTCCTATTTCCATTTTTCCTCCTAGTTCAGAATACCCTATATTTCACAGGTCAAATTATCCTGCGATGAATCTTCTTTCAACAGTCGCAGCGAAAGAGGCATCACAGTTACCTCAGGAAATCACTTCGCCTTTCCTGTTATGACTAATTCAGGCTTTTTCAGAAACACTGTTGTGTCAGGCGGCACTGACTCTGTGATCCATACGTTACCGCCAATAACCGAACGGGCGCCTATAACTGTATTTCCTCCCAGTATCGTTGCATTTGAATAAATGATCACATCATCCTCAATGGTGGGATGGCGTTTCTTGTTCCTTAATCGCTCCACTTCTTCTTTACTCAGGGACAGGGCGCCCAGAGTAACACCCTGGTAGATTCTCACGCGGTCTCCTATGGTTGTGGTTTCGCCAATCACAACGCCCGTGCCGTGGTCTATGAAGAAACTCTCTCCAATATGTACACCGGGATGGATATCGATTCCCGTAATATTATGGGCATATTCAGTCATTATCCTGGGGATAAGAGGTACTCCCTGTTCGAGCAAATTGTGGGCCATACGATAGACGGTAATTGCAAAAAGGCCAGGATAGCTGAAGATTATCTCATCGTAATACTTTGACGCAGGATCACCCTCATGGGCTGCAATGATATCCTTTGCAAGCACAGCCTGCAGATTGGAAATATCCTTGAGGAATTGCAATGCTATACGCTGGCCCCTTTCATCGCAGTTGGTACAAACAAGATCATAACGGACACAATCGTGCCTGATGGCAGCGATAATCTGTTCTGAGAGGAGTTGGTAAAACTCAATAATCTCCTGACCAAGATAATACCGCATGTTTACCTCATCCATGCATGTTTCAGAGAAATAACCGGGATACAGTATGCGCATACCCCTTCGGATGATTTCGTTGACCAGCATTCTTGAAGGAGGAGGTTCAGGGCTGATATGACAAAACCTGTCATCCTGATCATGAAGGGCAACAATAGTATCAACGATACCTGGTATCTCATCCCGGAAATTGTACATGACCGAGATATCCCTCCGACATGCTCCTTTTGCATTTTCCCCTTTAACTGATTTGCCCATAGTACCTCCCTTTATGGCTGTACGAACAGAATGTGCAAACAATATTACCATAATTTGCTCCCTCACAGATATTCAATTTTATCTGTGAGGGAAAGACGTACCCACACTTGCCATATTCAGAATCGACATATGAATCCATCGGTTCGATACGGTGTACATCGTTTATCTTCTGCTGGTAGCCATTTTATAATCTTAATAGTCTATAAAACAGGATGTTTGTTGCGGTTGAACAGATTCCCACAGGTAAGCCTGCAGCACAAAATATACTTGCTGTGGGTGAATGATAAGTCGGTTCACCCATCCTTGAAAGGGTGGTTCTCTTTTGTGGCTTGCCTCTTTCGTGGGAAGCTATAGAGCGAGTACCATGGGCGTGAAGGTGAGGCTCAAACACCCCTGGTGATGGTTGAGGCGACGAAAGCCCCTGCAACAGGGACCAAGACTCTCAAGTCAATCATCTTTGGATAAAGACTCTGCAGTTTTATACGGGTATCCTGATAGAGAAAACGTCAATCGATCGTTTTAGTGGCTAACACAGCAGGCTTGCTATGATGAAATGGTTTTCTTTTACCTGTGCAAGGAAATTCATGGGCCTTTTGGGCATTGAGTGAGCAAGACATTCAGTTCAATCTTGGCCATGTTGAGCCGACTGCCATGCTTTGGGGTATACACAAATTCTATGCGGCTGCAGGGAATTTTACTTCTCTATTTGTTTTTCGATTCGTCATCACTCCCCACCAACCAACAGTTTATTTGCAAAAGCTACGTTAAATATCCCACACAGTTCATACTCATAATCATGACACTCCTTGTGCCCTTTCCTGCTGGCCATAGGGTATGTGTTTCTTTGCTTGTATTCAGTTAATGATTTCCATTCTATCCCATCCTTTCCGATACATCCTGCCTTTCCTTTTCCAGCATCATATCAGATATTTTTTCATCATCAATCCTTCTTGGGGTGGAATTGAAGGCCAAAAATACCTTATAGTATTTTTTACGATATACCAGGTCTGATATGATAAGAAGATGGGCTTACGCACTTTGCAATGCTGACACAAAACTGGATAGAACGGCAATGGTTTCTCATGAATTTGAAGCTGATAAATCCGTGCTCTGTGCTACACCGTACCTGAAGAGAACCCAATCCTCAGGTATCTGGAAGAAACGAGGCCACAGCGAGCAGGCAGCGAAGGATGTGGGACTAAAGGGTTCTAAGAAGGCCCGTGCAAAGAAGAAGGCAGAGAAACCGGTAGCTCCGGCACCTTCTAAGTAACCGAACTGAAGTAAGCCGGGGAGAGCATATCTCCCCGGCTTCTTGCCAAGTTCATTGTCTTGCAACTGTGTATTGTGAAAAAGATTGAATACAAACAACAGGAAATTGTTGTAGCGGGAATGATGTGATAATGATTGGAAGGATAACGCATGTTTGTTTGACTGTTGCATTGGCTGTTTTTGCAGGTTTTCTTTTCTCCACCACAAGTCATGCGGTGAACTGTGAAACTGTTGTAGATGACTTGAATGCAAAACTGAATCAAAAGATTGATACAAATGAGCTTATTGACATCCTCCGCTCCCTTAACGCAACAAATAATCGGGAGTTGCCGAAAAAATTCATAACAAAGAAAGAAGCATCTCAGGCTGGATGGAAACCCGGCACATCATTATGGTCGGTTGATAGACTGAGGGGAAAGAGCATCGGCGGAGACAGGTTCGGCAATTATGAAAAGAAACTTCCCAATGGCAAACGTAAGTGGCGGGAGGCAGACCTCGACTATCATGGCGGACGCAGGGGACCGAAGCGTATTGTCTTTTCACCGGATGGCCTGCGAATGATTACCGTTGATCACTACCAGACTTTCAGTGAGGTACAGGAATGTCAGTGACAAAATATGTTTTAAACGGTAGGGCAATCCAGTCGCTCAATGATTTTTATGATGAGATTGTTCAAGCACTTTCCCTCCCCGAACATTTTGGCCGTAACCTTGATGCTCTTGCAGATATTCTTACGACGGACATTAAAGGACCGTTCGAGATTGTATGGGAGTCATCGTCAGGGTCAAAGAAGGCATTGAAAAAGGACTATTCCAAGATTGCTTCTCTCTTAAAGCGTGTTGCAAAGCAACGTGACGACTTCAAGGTTATATTCCTCTAATTAACGGTTTGTATTCCTTTAACTGAAAACCCTCTTCACTGGTATACTCAATATAGGTGGATTTTCTGATGAAGTCTCCTGTGTTCAGGTATACCTTTTTTGCCATCCCAGCACCAAACTCCATATAATCTGCAATGTGAGTGTGAGCAAGGATGACTGCGTCGTAACCTTCTTTAAGCTTTTCCCTGGCATATTCACGGAACACATTTTTAACTTTCGGGTTCTGCCCTTTCTTTTTTTTTGACATGATTCTGCTTACAGCCATGGCTATTTTCCATGAAAGCCTGGGGCCAAAAAGGTTCATGGCGCCAATAGTCAAAGGTGCCTTCAATGCCCTTGTCACAAGATTCAGATAAAACTCATCACCGTGAGAGATAAAGGTACGTTTGCCTTCAATATCTATGGTGAGGTTTTTAACGCATTGAATACCAGTGTAGCTCTCAAAGAAAGGGCCCATATCAAACTCATGGTTACCTTCTAGAAAGTAAACTGATTTTCCCTGTTCTGTAATTGTTTTAAAGGCATCGACAATAGGTCGATACCATGGATAGATGTATCCCTCATACCCATGGTAAAACTCAAAAAGATCTCCCAGGACAAAGACCATATCCGCATCGATGCACACGTTCCTGATAAAAATCTCAACCATCCGCAGTTTCTTCTTATTCTTTTTGGTAAGATGGGTATCGGCAAAAAAGATCATCTTCATGATTATTCAACTGAGGTAATCATGAAGCGCATCCTGCCAGGTCCTCATGCGATGCCCGGTGTCTCTGAAAAGCCTGGAACAGTCAAAGACTGAATTCCGGGGCCTGTTGGCTTTTCTATTCAACTGTTCTGAGGTGATTGGCTTTAGAACCACATCAATGTGAAGACATGAGAATATCTCCCGGGCAAAATCAAACCATGTGCACGAACCTGCATTTGCCACATGGTAGATACCTGACCTGTTTTTTTCTATCAGAAGCAGGATAGGATCAGCAATATCTTTTGCATAAGTAGGACAACCACGTTGATCATTAACAACTTCAGCCACACCTTGCTCTCTTGCTATTTTGGTTATCTTTGTTATGAAGTTTATTCCACCATGTCCGTAGAGCCACTGAGTACGTATGATAGTTGCATCAGGACAGTTGGCAAGGACCTTTTTTTCCCCTGAGAGCTTGCTCAGGCCATACACAGATGTAGGGTTTGTCTCGTCATCTTCTCTATATGGCGTTTCCTTTTCACCATCAAATACATAATCCGTACTGATATGAACAAACTTGATATTGTGGTCACTGCAAAGCTTTGCTATAATTCCCGGCGCCTCAGCATTTACTCGGTCCGCAAGGCTCAGGCAGTCCTCGCACTCATCCACATTCGTATAGGCAGCAAGATTCAAAATAACATCAGGGCGAATATCCCTGATTGTTCGTTCACCAGCGTCCCTGTCAGTGATATCCCATTCCTCAATATCATAGGGAATGACAGTAAACGAGCGTTCTAAAACAGGCAGGATGTTCGTGCCCAGCAGTCCATGACTTCCAGTGGTGAGTATTTTCAAAGGACTTTCCTTCTATCTGTTTTTATACATGAGATCATAGTATTCGAGATATGCACCGCTCTTAATACGTTCCCACCAGCCTCTATTATCAAGGTACCATTTCACAGTATCTTCCATACCTTTCCGGAAATCCGTGGTCACAGAATATGTGAGTTCTCTCTTTATCCTTGATGAATCAATGGCATATCTTCTGTCATGACCCGGCCTATCTGTGACATATTTGATAAGGCTCTCTGGTTTACCAAGAATACTCAGAATAAGCTTCACAATCTCAATATTGGTCCGTTCATTCTCCCCGCCAATGTTGTATACATTTCCCAGTACGCCCTTATGGAGAACAGCATCGATGGCAACTGCGTGGTCAATCACATGGATCCAGTCCCTTACATTCATGCCATCACCATATACGGGAAGCTCCTTATCTTCAAGTGCGTTTGTAATAATAAGGGGTATCAGTTTCTCAGGAAACTGATAGGGACCATAATTGTTTGAACATCGGGTTATGAGCACTGGTGTTCCATAAGTCTTGTGGTATGCCATGGCAAGCATGTCAGCAGCGGTTTTGGATGCAGAGTAAGGGCTGTTCGGGGAGAGAGGTGTAGACTCTGTGAACTTCCCTTCTTTTCCAAGAGAACCATACACTTCATCGGTCGATATTTGAATGAATCTTTTAACCTCTCTCTTCCTTGCTTCTTCAAGCAGGTTGAAAGTGCCGTTGATGTTTGTACGGATAAAGGTGTCTGGGTCGAGAATGCTCCTGTCCACGTGTGATTCTGCCGCGAAGTTTATTATCACATCGATTCCCTGCTCAAATACAGATGCCAGATCTGCCTTGCTGGCAATATCTCCTCTGACAAAAGTGTACCGTGAATCACTTTCCACATCCTTGAGATTTTCAAGGTTCCCGGCATAGGTAAGTTTATCAAAATTGATAATGATATACGGGTATTTTGAAAGCATGTACCTAATAAAGTTACTGCCGATAAAACCGCAACCACCTGTTACAAGTATCCTGGTTTTATCCATCCTTTCTCTCCCAGTTATATGGTATATCATTTTTGTGGGGGTCCAGGCGATACTCATCAGGCTTTTGCCTGTCATACACTTCTGTTGGAACGTTAATCACAATAGCCTCTTCATCACTTATGCATTTCCAACCATGGTAAATCATGGCCGGCACTTTTACTACCATGGGGTTGTATTCCCCAATGAAGAATTCATTTAATTCTCCTTTTGTTGCAGACCTTTCCCTGCTATCATAAAGAACCAGTTTGAGCATCCCTTTTATACAGGTGATATAATCATCCTGCTCCTTGTGGTAGTGCCATGCCTTAACCACACCAGGGTAGGTGGTCGTGAGGTATACCTGCCCGAACTTGATGAACATTTCATCGTCATTTCGCAATATCTCCATGAGCCTTCCTCGCTCATCAGGAATGAACTTCAATTGCTTGGTTGCAACTCCTTTTATCATGTGCACCTCCCCATAAATGCCTAATGCATGGGGCAAAGGGCATAGAGTTTGACTATGCTCTCCGCTCTCAGTTATAAACTTTAAAACAAAATTTTACATACAACTGCTGCAATAATTACCTCTCAGGTCAAAAGCATTACCATATGGTTTATGGTTTAACTGAAAGCTGGTTGCTGACAGCTAAACGCTACCCATTATTCGCACCTGTCTGTGCCACGAGAACATTTGCCCTGAGTAGTGATTCGAATGTTCCTGCATCCGTCCACCAACCCTGCAACATCTCCCATGTCATGGTACCTTCCCTCACATACGCATTATTCACATCTGTAATCTCAAGCTCTCCTCTGTCAGATGGCTTGAGGGTTTTAACAATATCAAACACCCTGCTATCATACAGATATATGCCGATAACAGCAAGGTTGCTTTTTGGCTGTCTGGGTTTTTCTACTATATTGGCCAGCCGTCCATTCACAATCTCTGCTACGCCAAACCGTTCTGGATCAGGTACCTCTTTCAAGAGAATCTTTGCCCCTTTTTTCTGTCCTCCAAAATCCTTAACAGCTTTAATAATATTTTTTTCAATGATATTATCACCCAGAACCACACATATGGGCTCGCCTTCAGCAAAATATTCAGCAAGAGACAGAGCATCTGCTATGCCGCCCTCACCTTCCTGGTACGTGTAATTGATATGCTTCAGGCCAAACTCCTTTCCGTTTCCCATGAGTCGCAAAAAATCACCGGCATGGTTCCCACCGGTAACAACCATGATATCTGTAATTCCTGCCTTTATGAGAGCCTCTATTGGATAATAGATCATGGGTTTGTTGTATATGGGGAGCAAATGCTTATTTGTAATTTTGGTAAGTGGGGAAAGTCTTGTTCCAAGCCCCCCGGCTAGAATAACGCCCTTCATAACATAACCTCCTTGGTTAGATAGCTCTTATCTCTGATATATTCCGAATGTTTTATTAATATCATCTATTTTCCCCGTAAGACCGGTAAGATCGAAACCGATGTTTATACTTGTATCGTTAGGCCTCTTTGTTTGCTTAAGTGTGAGAATCACTGCCCAGCATTGTGGTTGGTAAATCAGCTGATACTGTGTGTCTATCCACTCTTTATTCTTGAATGAATAAATAATGCGATACCTTCCTGTTAAAAATTTGTATTTTCCCCCAATGTCGAGGTCCATCTGATTTGCCAGACTCTGGGTATAGTTATGGGATATATTCATGTAATAAACCTCAGGGTAAATATAGCGTAGTACATTTCTTGTTGCAGTAATCCCTTCACCATGGACATTAAGCGCAGCTTCATTTGTAAATGAAATATTCTTTTTCATAAAAAGGGTCAGCCTTCCCGTAATGTCTGAGAAACGGTTCCCATAGCCCCTGTACGCATCTGATAGGGGAAGGTTTCCAGACATTCCGTACGTCTGAAATACCTCGAGGAGAGAAATCTCTCTCCCTCCGACCTGTGGAGTAAATGTGTTAAGATAGTGACTCAGCGAATAGGTTATGGTGTTTGTTTTTCCAATCCTGTCAAAGGGATCGATTAATGGTATCTCTCTGTAAGAGTTGTTGGATATGAAGGTATACTGGACCTGTGGCCTTATCACGCTCTGCACTGTCCCAATATTCCACAGATCAACATTATAATTTCTCATGAACTGAACATTCGTAGAACCATCAAACCTCGCAGTTCCAAGATTTTTCGTGGAGGTATCTTTGGGCTTTGACTCATCAATATAGTAGAATTTCTCAAAAAGCGTTCCTGATAGAAGGAAATTCACCCCGTTCCACGAGAATGGAAGCCTGAGTCTGGGCTCTATGCTGATGCGTGAATATGTGTTTCCTTCCTCTCTGTAAAAGTTGGACGCCTCTGCTGAGATATCAGCATATAAAACCCGCCTGATGAGAGGCAGGTAATCTGTGAAAAAGGTTGCGTGAGGATAGAATTTAAAAGTATTATCATTATCCTTTCTTGAAAGATCCCTGAAATAGGCTCCCTCGACAGTAAGTAATGAATGTGAAAAGGGCTTTTCAAGATAGGCCGTTGACTTCAAATGGTTTTCACTTCGTTCATCAAGGCCTTGCCTGTAATCCATCAGATAGGCGTAATCGGAAACATAGTCAATATTTGTTTTGAGGCGTAAGTCTTTAAACAGGGTCTGTTCGTGTTTGCCTTTAATTTCATAACGCCAGTGGTCGTATTTCGTATCATCAATGATTGCAAAGTTCCAGGCACCCTTCAGGCCCTCCTTCAAGTCGTATCTGTACTCCAATTCCGGCTTAAATCCTCTCTTTTCAATGTATTCCAAACCGATAGTTGCATCTTTATCCCTGTCAATAGCCCAAAAATAGCTGTTTTTTATTTTTATTCCGTCCCTGCTTGAGACAGTAAGGTCAGGCATAAGAAATCCAGATTGTCTTTTTGTCAGCACAGGAAAGAGACCATAGGGCAAATAAAGCACAGGCTGGTCAAGGATATGAAATCGCGTTCCTTTTGTCTTGGCATACCCCTCAACTGTGATATCAACATCACGGGCAGAGAACTTCCAATCAGGTTGAGGCATATCGCATGTGGTAAATTGTCCTTTCTTTATTTTGTATTGCTGGTCCCCCACCTTCTCGATCTGTTCGCCTGTTACAGTGAAGTTATTCTGTTTTATATAGATTGTACCCTTTTCAATTGTCCCAGTCTTCGTTTCAAGGTTGAGACTCAACCTCTCGCATTTAATAATATCTTCCCCATCCTGGAACACTATGTTACCCGAAGCTGCAATATCACCGGAATCCATATTGTAAACAACTTCGTCTGCCATTAACCGCCTAGTTCCTTCCTGCAAATCAACAGCGCCTTTAGCTTTGTAAACATTGTTTATTTTGTCATATTCCAATGAATTTGCTGATATTTCAACAGGCTCAGTGGTTATAGTAAATTTCGGCAAACTGATTGCTGAGTTCTTACCTGACGCAAAGACCGGCATGAACAACCATACAATTATGAGAAATATTAAAGCTTTTTTAGAAAATATCATTAATAATAGCTCTACACTCACCAATTAAATATAGAGAGCCTGTCACGATGATTACATCATTTCCGCCTGACATTGCCTTTGCCTTCCTGAGCGCCCCTGCAGCATCGTCTGCAATAACTGCACGGGGAGCAACCTTTTTCATTGATTCAGGCTGTAATGCCCTATCGTTTGAAGAAGATGTAAAAATTACTTCATCGACCACCGGAAGGAGCTCATCGAGCATCTTCTCATATTCTTTATCCTTCATAACGCCAAAAATCAACAATCTTCTTCTGTCTGGGAATTGGTTTTTTAAGAAACTTGCCAGAGTCTTTATTCCATGAACGTTATGGGCACCATCGAGGATAATCTCAGGCCTCTCTTTTATAATCTCAAGCCTACCAGGCCAGGTTACCTGCGAAAGCCCCTCGTAAATGCTCCTCCGGTCCATCCCGAAACCAAGCATAGAAAGAAGCTCTGATGTACACAGTGCAATAGCTGCATTGCCTAACTGGTGGTCTCCTTTCAGATTGACGAACACATCATCAAGTTTTATTGAAAGACCAGAATAGGTCATGGACTGAGTTCCTTTCTTTTCGTAAAAAAAGTCTCTGTCCATGACATAGACAGGGCTATCATTGAATCTTCCTGTTTCTTCGATGATCTGTCCCGGCAAATCCTGTGCACCTGTGACCACCGGCACGGTTCTCTTTATGATCCCTGCTTTTTCCCGTGCAATGCGAAGAATATCTTCTCCAAGGTAATCCATGTGATCATAGGCAATGTTTGTAATAACTGAGACCAACGGATTTATCACATTCGTAGAGTCAAGTCTCCCGCCAAGGCCCACCTCAATCAGTGCAAGGTCAACGTGATTTTTACGAAAATGTTCAAAGGCAAGGGCAGTAGTGAAGTCAAAAAAGGTAAAAGTTCTCCTCGGATCTACAGCTTCAACAGCCTGCCGTATGGACACGACCAAATCCGCAACTTCTGCCTCTGTAACCTTTTTTTCGTCAATTGTAATTCTCTCGGTGAAAGAAACAAGATGAGGGGAAGTGTATTTGCCAACCCTGTATCCGGCGGCTTTAAACACATGGGAGAGCATGGCAGCAACAGAGCCCTTCCCGTTCGTACCGCCAATATGGACTGCTTTTATAAATTCATGGGGATTTCCAATAAGATTGAGGATCCATCTGATATTGTCAAGCCCAAATACCATACCAAACTTCTCAAGGTTATAGAGGTATGCAAGGGCATTTGTGTATTCTGTCATGTTATCATGGACAGTATGGCGTGCAATCTCTGCTTGAGTTCCTTCCGCGGGATGATCATATCGATCATGCCGTGTTCAAAAAGAAACTCCGCTCGCTGAAATCCCTGAGGCAGTTCTTCTTTGATAGTATCCTTGATCACCCTCGGCCCTGCAAAACCAATCATGGCCTTGGGTTCAGAAATAATGATGTCCCCCAACATTCCCATACTGGCGGTTACACCACCGAGGGTAGGATCAGTTAAAACAGTTATGTAAGGAATTCTGCTGGATTTGAGCCTGTAAATCGCCCCTGAAACCTTTGACATCTGCATTAGGGACATGATGCCTTCTTGCATTCTGGCGCCACCCGACGAGCAAAAGATGATTACAGGCAGCCTCTGATTGAGTCCTTCCTCCAGGATTCTGGTAACCTTCTCACCCACAACTGATCCAAGACTTCCCCCCATAAAAGAAAAGTCAAAGATAGCTGTATATACTTCAAATCCATTGATTTTTCCTTTGCCGCATATCATAGCGTCAGTCTTCTTTGTTGACTCTTTTGTCTCAATTAGCCTGGTCTTATATGGTTTTGTATCTTTGAACTTTAAAAAGTCGACAGGCTCTATATTCGAAAAAAGCTCCGTAAAACTACCTTTGTCAAAAATTGTGGCGATTCTGTTTTCTACGGTGAGGGGAAAATGATAAAAGCACTTGGGGCAAACATGCTGATTTCTTTCAACCTCTCTCTTGTATAAAAGCCCTTCACAAGAACTGCATTTAATCCAGAGAGACTCGTCCGTTTCTGCACGCTTCATCTCCTTCTGGATGTCGATGACTTTGTGTGGCTTCTTCTTTAAACGTTTTTCTTTTCTTGTAAAAAATCCCATCAATCGAATTTTCCTGTTGAATTTTTGTTAGAAAACTACCAGAATAAGCATGTCATGTCAATAAAAAGGGTCATCATAGAGGGAGCGTGCAAGCTCGAGGGAATCATCAATGAAAACAGCAGGAGAGGCGGCGTTGTTATCTGCCATCCCCACCCCCTCTACGGTGGCGACATGCACAACAACGTTGTAGGTGCGATTGAAAAAGGCTTTGCCTACAAAGGATTTACAACGCTAAGATTCAATTTCCGGGGTGTAGGTGAAAGCACAGGTTTCTACGGCAACGGACAGGGTGAGGAAGAAGACCTCCTGGATGCAGCAGAATTCCTCATGGTACAGATCGACAAAGACGGGCTGATCATGTTTGCAGGCTATTCCTTTGGCGCATGGATATGCTCAAGGGCAGTGCCAAAACTGGAAAGACTGGATGGCCTTTTTTTGGTTTCCTATCCCTTTGCTTTCTATGAAAGCGAATCATTAAAAAGATACAAAGGGACAATATTCATGGTAGGTGGAAAATCAGATGACATCGGACCTATTGACCGGCTCATAGAGACATACAAGGCGATACCTTCTCTCCAGAAATCACTTAAAATAGTTCCCACCGATCATTTCTACCAGGGCAATGAAAAAGAGATAACAGATTTTATCAAAGAAGTAGTGCCTTCACCCGGAATTTAGTGGCATTGTTTTCAGGAACTAAAAATATAAAAGATCGAGGGGCAGTATAAATGCCCCTCGATCTTCAAAGGCCTTTTTCATTCCTGAATGTTATTTGTCCAATAAACAGCCCTTCGGTTCTTTCAAAAGAGTGCCTGAGAGGGTAACACCGAAGGCGGCACGGTCGGTTACATCATCCCAGTCCTGTTCAATGGCGTACCCGCCCAGTGTTGCAATCTTGCCGCTTGTCAGCGCCTCTCCTTTCAGTTTTCCTGTAAAATATAATAGTGCCCGAGCAGAATTAAAGTCCGGTTCTGGTTCGTCAATTGTAATAGTAGCCACGAACCCCAGCGGCCCTCCGTACATCAAGGTGATCGGTATTTCATCTCCCTTAACGCATTCACCCCTATCGTTTTTTTGATAAAACTGTAAAGTCATTTCAGATCCATCAGCACTCGATATCATTATAGCCCATGACTTTTCAGTCCCATTGATTTTTTTATTCGGTGGCGTGGCAGGGTCGGAAAATAAAACTCCTTTAGCTGTAAACTTCGTACTCCAGTAGCTTCCATCCCAAATAGAAAAGTTTACCCCCTGTGCATACGCATTACCATAGGCAAACCCAATTAATAAAACAAAGGCCAAAACAATTTTTACACTTAAACTCTTCATTTGAATCCTCCTTTTGAATGATTTTGTAACTACCTGAAACTTCCGTACTTTTTTTCACCTCCTTTTATGCCGTATAGTATTGCACCTCACTATTCTGGAAAATAAGCATCAAATTCCATGTCACTCCCTGGATGAAGTCATATTAAACCCTTTCTTTTTTTTTGAGAATGCTGCCCTAGCTAAACCTGAAGCTAATACTTCGAGAGATAATTATGTGACCATTGGCAAGAAAGCTGTATACCCGAAGCAATGAGTCTTTGATAGTATAGATCATGATAAAATAGCCTGCCGGAAAGAAAATGAATCAGTGAAGAAATATGCGTGGAAGACAGGATATCTGGTGGGTGGAAAATGGGATAACAGCAGGTCTGATGGCAAAAGTTTGAACGTATATTACCCCTTCATAAAATATTTCTTGCTGAGTACTCAAAACAACCAAGTAAATCAGCAGTGTTGCCACAATCTGTCATAGTTATCTATCAACCCAACATTTTTGTCAATAAAATTCTATCCTGTTCAATATCATCTCTAATGTTATTATTACTTGCTGTCTTTGACACGGCAAGTCACAGGCATTAAAATATAAGACTATGCCCAATTTCAAACTGATCAGCGATTACGCTCCAAAAGGAGACCAGCCGCAGGCAATTGAAAAAATAGCAAAAAACCTGGTTGATGGTGTTCCCCACCAGGTCCTCCTTGGTGTAACAGGTTCCGGAAAAACCTTTACAATGGCCAATGTCATCGAGCGTGTCCAGCGCCCTACTCTGGTCATATCCCACAACAAGACCCTGGCAGCCCAGCTCTACTCAGAGTTTAAGACTCTTTTTCCGGAAAATGAGGTCCACTTTTTCGTGAGTTACTATGACTACTATCAACCCGAGGCTTACAAGCCACAGACAGACACGTATATTGAAAAAGATTCATCTATCAACGAGGAGATAGACAAATTAAGGCTTTTGGCAACAAATGCCCTTTTCGAACATGACGATGTCATTATTGTGGCAAGCGTGTCATGCATCTATGGCCTGGGCTCTCCCGAGGCATACTACGGGATGCTTATCGTTCTTGAACAAGGCCAGAATATGACACGGAAGATGCTCCTTGACAAGCTTATCGACTGTCAGTATGAGAGAAATGACACAGATTTTTACCGGGGCAAGTTCAGAATCCGAGGAGAGAATATTGATATTTTTCCAGCCTATGAGGAGGAGAATGCATACCGGATTATCATTGATGACGATAGGGTCGAATCCATCCACACAATAGATCCTCTTACAGGGAAAACTATTAACAGGCTGAGAAGGTGTACCATTTTTCCCGCAACCCATTATGTAACCCCACGCCATACCATCGAAAGAGCTATCCTGACCATCGAGGAGGAACTTGGGGAGCGGCTTTTCCTCCTCCGTTCCCAAAACAAGCTCCTTGAAGCCCAGCGTCTTGAAATGAGGACCAAGTATGATCTTGAAATGATCCGGGAGATAGGCTACTGTTCAGGAATTGAGAATTACTCACGCCACCTCACCGGTAGACTGCCGGGTGAACCTCCCCCCACCCTCATAGACTACCTGCCAGAGAACGCAGTGATTATGATTGACGAAAGCCACGTTACCATACCTCAGCTTATTGGCATGTTTCGTGGAGACCGGTCACGAAAAACGACACTTGTAGAGTATGGGTTCAGGTTGCCGTCAGCACTCGACAACAGGCCACTCACTTTTGAAGAATTCGAAGAGCGAGAGGGACAGGTTCTCTACATATCAGCCACACCTGCGTCATACGAGTTGAAAAAGGCAAAAGCACATGTTGTTGAGCAGATAATAAGACCAACAGGCCTCATGGATCCAAAGATCGAAGTGAAACCTGCGAAAAACCAGATAGATGCCCTTCTCCCTGAAATTAGGGCTGTCATTGAAGGCGGGGAACGGATACTCATCACCACTCTCACCAAAAGATTTGCAGAGGATTTAACTGACTTCCTCCTTGATGGTGGCATCAAGGCCAAATACCTCCATTCCGACATCGACACCCTGGAACGGGTCGCCATTGTCAGGGATTTGAGAAAAGGGAAATTTGATGTTCTGGTTGGAGTTAATCTCCTCAGGGAGGGACTCGATCTGCCCGAGGTTTCCCTGGTGGCGATCCTCGATGCGGATAAAGAAGGTTTTTTGCGGTCACAAACCTCCCTCATCCAAACCTGCGGGCGCACCGCGAGAAACATAAATGGCCGTGTTCTGATGTTTGGCGACATAGTGACCGATTCCATGAGACGGGCTATCGAAGAGACGGAGAGGAGGCGAAAAGTACAGGCACAGTACAACAAAGAACACGGTATAACACCAGAGGGGATCAAAAAGGGTGTGGTCGACATCCTTTCATCGATTTACGAGAAAGACTACTATACTGTTCCAGTTGACGAGCTTGAAGAGCAGGGGATTGAGCCGAAGAAACTGTCAAAGATGGTAAACAAACTGCGAAAGGAGATAAACGAGGCAGCCAGGCAATGGGATTTCGAAAGGGCAGCCCAATTACGAGACCGACTCATGAAGCTCGAAAAGATGGAGATTTCATTATGACAAAGGGAAAAATGCTGTAAAACATGATGAGTAACGCGTAACGGGTTCACGACACATCTCACTGATTACGCGTCACGCGTCACGGATGTTATCCTATTGCCTATAGCCTGACTTTATTATGCTTGATGAACATATCCTCGACAATCTTCCCGAAGCCTCCGGTGTCTATTTCTTTAAAGATGATGATGGCAAAATCATATACATTGGTAAAGCAAGAAACCTCCGTGACAGGGTAAAAAGCTATTTCAGAGAAGGTCCCAGGGATCCAAAAACAGAACATCTAATCAAAAACATTAAGCACGTCGATGTCCTCTTAACAGAGAACGAAAAAGAGGCCTTTCTCCTGGAAAATAATCTCATCAAAGAACATACTCCTAAGTATAACGTTAACCTTAGGGACGACAAAACATACATTTCCCTTAAAGTAAGCCTGCAGCATACATTTCCAGGCATCTATATCACGAGGGAGATTAAGAACGACGGCGCCCTTTATCTTGGGCCATACCCCCATGCCCGTGATGTGAAGAACGTTCTCAAGCTGGTTCAGGGTATTTATCCTGTCAGGCGATGCAGAGATTCGGTGTTCAAGAAACGGAAACGACCCTGCATTCTCTATGATATAGGCAAGTGCAGGGCACCGTGCTCAGGAAAGGTTGACCAGACTCAATATCGGCGGATTGTTGACGAAATGGTGGATTTTCTCTCAGGTAAAAATGAAAAAATCCTCAAGGATATAAAAAAACAGATAGAGGAGGCTGGAGCTGCCTGGAAATTTGATGAAGCAAAATCTTTAAAGGAAAGGTATCTTACCATTCAAGAAATGATTGAGAAACAGAATGTTCATGAGCACTTTGGAAAAAACAGGGATGTATGGGCCTTTACTTCCAGTGAAAACGGGCTGAAATCTGTTCTTCTGTGCTTTAGGAGGGGTCTCCTTATCGCTAAAAGAAAGTTTCATGATAAAACCGCTGCCATGCCCATGAACGAAGCAATAAGCTCTTTTATCTTCCAATATTATGATACCCGCGCACTACCCGACGAAATAATTCTCACAGAAGAACTGGATGATTTCCCTGTTTTCGAAAAACATTTTAAAGAGACAAAGCAAAAAACTGTGAAACTGTATGGGCCACGCTCAAAAGTAGGCAGGGAGATGGTTAGGCTTGCTATAGAAAACCTCCATGAGCCAGAACCAGTGCTGCTGGATGAAGCATTCAAACGTGCCCTCCATATGACAAAGAATCCCATTCGAATTGAGGCTTATGACATTTCCCACACACACGGGAAGAATCCTACAGGTGTAATGGTCGTTTTCCAGGGTTTCACTATGGCAAAGAATGCCTACCGGGTTTTTCACATCAGGGGAGAATCAACCATGGATGACGTAGCCATGATGGGTGAAGTGCTCCGACGACGCCTGACCGATAAAAAGATTGTCCCATTCCCTGACCTCATTGTGATTGACGGTGGAAAAGGCCACCTTTCAGCCGGCGTAAAAATATTAAGAGATCTCGATATTGCCATCGATATAATCAGCATAGCAAAGGATCAACGCAGAAAAAACATGGAAGACACGATCTATTTGCCTAACCGAAAAAACCCTCTTCCACTGGCAAAATCTTCTTCTGTGATGAAGGAAATTGTGAAGATGAGGGACGAAGCCCATCGATTCGCCATTTCATCCCACAAAAGGTGGAAAAGTCGGGATGATTTGGCAAAAGGAAATAGTTCACAAAACAGAAAACCGGGATTAGAGAATTAGTGTTACAAAAACGACTTTTTTATTCCAGATAAACGCTGGTTTTGTGCAGATCACTTCGGTTTTGAGTTAGAAAATATTATGTAACTGAGAACTTATACCTCATAACTGCCTCATTTCACACCCGCTCACAGTAAATACACAGCCTGATACGCTGGCACGCGATATTAGTAGCGCCTTTCTACCTCCAGGTTATTACCGCTGGATTGCGATCAATCCATTTTGAAAATGTAATTTCTGGGTATCCCAGAGCCAACCCCCCATATACCTTATGTTTTTTAGGAAGTTTAAGAAGGCGTTGGATTGTCTTATCTCGGCCGGATGCTGCAACAACATATCCTGTATACAAAGTGCCCAGACCGAGAGATGAGGCTATCAGCATCGCATTCTGAACAGCGAGATTGGCGTTTGCTTCTGCAAAAGCTACCGACTGATCTGCATGAAAAAGCAGAAGAACCGGTGCGTTGCGTATAATCGGATCAGAACCACGTCTCATCCTTTCCACGATGAGTTCGAACTGACTGATCCATCTGGTAACTTCTTCTGCGCTCTTTTCGCCACGCAAAAGATAGAGTTTTCTCAAGAAAGGGTTCTTGAGTTGTCTCGAAGTTTTTCCAAGCCATTCAGCTGTGGCAGATGCAATGCCTCGGAGCAGGTTGTGTTCCTGGATCACTAAAAATTGTGTGCTCTGCGTGTTCTTGGCACTTGGAGCAAAACAGGCGCCACCTATAACTTTTTCTATAACTTCCGTCTCCACATCTCTCTTTTGGAAATTCCTTATGGAACGTCTCGAAGCAATCATTTCTCGGAGAGATTCATAAGAAGGAAGGATTTCCCGATTTACCGGGTGCACTTTTTCGTCCGGACACTCCTTCTGTGTGATCGCACCTGCAGGACATATAAGTACGCAGTGGCCGCACGAGTTGCAGTGTTCTTCATGAGTTACAACCGGCACAGAGCCTTCGAGCTTCTGCTCGAAAACCTTCTCACAGATCCGAACACATAAACCATCTTTTTTACAGCGCTGGGGATCGATGGTTACAATAGGCATGGGCGCTTTATGTCCGAGAGATACATTATTAGGAGCCTGGCTTTATGGTATTCATTCGATCTTTTGCACATTACCGACAACTCCTTTCGAGTACAGCCTGCCCGCTGTTTCAAAGAGGATGTATTTGGTTGAAAGAAGGGGCATCTGTAATTCCTTTGCGAGCTGAACTGTTTCCGAAAGAGGTCGTTTTCCCCGCACAATGATAACAGCCGCTATTCCCACATTATGGGCAGTCTGAATGGCGTGTGGATTTGTCTGTCCGGTCAACAACAACATCCCGGCTTGACCAATCATTTGCACATCAGACATTGAATCGGAACAACCTGCCTTTGTTATATCCAGGTCCAGCTTGTCATGGCCAACAAAGACCTCAGCATCAAGCAGGTCGATCATTTCTCGTAATGTCACCGTAAGCTCCTTGCATGGAGTGAAATAGACTATAAATATAACAAAACAGAGATGAAATGAGCCAATAAATTTATGCCAGGAAAGATTTATAAAAACTGTCCAGTTTTCCCGTGATACCATACGATTGTACTATCATGTATGCAGTTGCGGGCGTAAATGTTGTCCTGACCATTGACGATTAAAAACAATCTTCCATCATTTTCGCAAAGGACGGATGATACCGTTGTCCTCTATTACAATTGACCATGGTTTGATGTCTGCTGCAGTGAGTTCTTTGATGAGTCTGATCGATTCGCCGCTGGTGTCCGGTTCAGGGATTCCGCCATTGACCAGGCGCAGCGGTACAAGCCTTCCATCGAGAAAATTGCCTGTTCCTGTATCAATCCGCGCCTTCAGAATGACACTCAAACAGTTCGGTTTCTTCAAGTTGAATAAGGCGTAGGTGAGAAAATTTCCCAGGCTGTAGGCAATTAGCCTGCCCCTATAGACTTCCATAGCCCTGAGCACATGAGGACCATGGCCTATCACCATGTCTGCTCCAGCATCGACAACACTCCTGGCAAATCTGATCACATTCCCTCTATTTTCTTCCAGAAATATTTCATCACCCTGTGGTATATGAATGGCCATCCTGCCTTCTGCACCCCCGTGAAACGAAACTATGACAATGTCATGGTCTTTTTTCAGCTCGGCTACAATCTCCTGCGCTCCTGGAATATCGAGAATAGAATGTGCATAGGGAGAAGCCTTGTAGGAAAATCCAGGGATAGCTATCTTTTTCCCTTTTTTGAAAAACTTCGCCACTGTTGCACCGCCGGTCATCTGTATACCAGTGTCCAGAAGATTGGCTATGGTGCATTCCGCTCCTTCAAAACCAGCATCGAGGAGATGGTTGTTTGCTATGTTTAAGACAGAAAAACCTGCTTCCTTGAGGTAACCCCCATATCTGGCAGGCATAACGAACTCAAAACAATTCCTACTCAGAGGCACCTTGCACTTCACAGGCTTTCCCCTGTCGCAAAGAGAACCTTCAAGGTTTCCGAACACTATATCTCCATCTTTTAGTTCTCCTTCGATGGCCTTGAACATTTCTCTTCCGTCGTCAGGAGGCAGGATATCGACTGGATATATGGTGCCCATCATAATGTCACCAACAGCAATAATGGTAAGGGGATTGTCTGCGCTGGTTCCTGCGCACACATTCCTGCAACCCTGTGTGCCCCAGAGCGTAAAGATAATACTGAGTATGATCAATGGATGGACAAAAAACCTGGGCATCAGGAGTATGGGAAAATCCCGTATCTACAATAACTTACAAAATATTATTATATTTTCTGCTCTGCCATATCGCCAACAACAGGGAGCTTGTAATATTCGCCTTTGTAGGCTTTCACCATGAGCAGAATCCAGACAATGAGCGACACTATACCCAGAATTGGCACTAGAGCCCAGCCGATAAAGGGTATGAAATGAAGAACTATGTTTATAACAAACAGGAATCCAAAGGTTAAAATGGACTGCATTGCGTGGAATCGGACAAACCTGTTCTCCTTCTCCATAACCAGAAAGATTATCCCGGTCACAAATCCGAGAAGGTAACTCAGAAGTCCGGCAACTGTTGGATTAATACCTGTCGATGTTTTTCCCAAATCATTCCCTTCCATAGGTACCCCCTTTTTTGAAATGTTTCGCTATCAGCTTACAGCTATTAGCTACTCGCTACAAGAAAAATCATTCTACTGTGACGCTCTTGGCAAGATTTCTCGGTTGGTCAACATCTGTTCCAAGGAAGTTCGCGATGTAATACGCGAATAACTGCAAGGGCACCACAGTGAGAATCGGCTCAAGCTCATAGATCGTCTCCGGTACAGTAATAGCGTTCTCTACCTTCTGGCGCATGTCATGAGAAGCGTCATCAGTGAAGAGGATTACCCTACCCCGCCGAGTCAGAACCTCTTCTATATTGCTGCATGTTTTCTGGTATGTCTGGTCAACGGGTGATACAACAACTACAGGAAGATTCTCATCGATAAGGGCAATTGGTCCATGTTTCATCTCTCCCGCAGCATAGGCCTCAGCATGGATATAAGAGATCTCTTTCAGTTTCAGCGCACCCTCCAGTGCGGTTGGAAAATTAACCCCTCGTCCAATGAAAAGAAAGTCTTTGCAGGTCATATATTTTCTTGCAAGCTCTTCAACGGCATGGGCATCATCGAGAATCTTCTGAATCTTGCGGGGAATCTTCTTGATTTCACTGATGAGGTCTCTTACTGTGTCGCTGTCCATAATGCCAAGTTTTTGTCCCATGTGAAGCAACAGAAGATAGAGAACGGAGATCTGTGTTGTAAATGCCTTTGTAGAGGCAACACCTATTTCCGGCCCTGCGTGGGTAAAAACCACTCCATCGGCTTCCCGCGCGAGGGTACTGCCGAGGACGTTGCATACAGACAATGTATAAGCGCCTTTCTTTTTTCCTTCCCGCATGGCAGCGATAGTATCAGCCGTTTCACCGGACTGTGAAACAAGAATAAGCATGCTGTCAGCGCCCATGATAGGGTCACGGTAACGGAATTCCGAGGCAATGTCAATCTCGACAGGAATTCTCAGGTTAGCTTCAAAGATGTGTTTTCCAATCAAGCAGGCATGATAGGATGTCCCGCACGCAACCATCCAAATTTTGCGTATTTTGGAAATGTCAGGCAGCTCAAGCTCCTCGAACCCCACCTCCCCTTGCTCTTCCCTGATTCTTCCAATAAGAGTATCAGAAATTGCACGAGGTTGTTCGAATATCTCTTTCACCATGAAATGTTTGTAACCGCCTTTTTCAGCCATCACCCCTGTCCAACTTACAGTCTGCACGGGTCTCACAATCTCTTTCCTTTGAAAGTCCATAAGCGAGAGCTGATTATCCTTGAAGACAGCCATATCGCCATCTTCCAGAAAAATGAAACGGTTTGTCCTGTCGAGGACAGCAGGAGCATCACTTGCAATAAAGTATTCTCCATCCCCAACACCAATGATCAAAGGGCTTTCTTTTTTCGCAGCCACCATGATACGATCTTTTTTATTGATAATGCCAACGGCAAACGACCCTTGAAGCTCTGTAAGGGCCTGCCGAATGGCATCAATGAAAGCCATAGGTTTCCGCATAAAAGAGCTTATCAAATGGGGGATTACCTCTGTATCAGTATCTGAAAGAAACTCCTGCCCTGCTTTCCGCAGCTCATCTTTAAGCTCCAAATAGTTTTCAATGATTCCGTTGTGAACTACAATGACATCGTCAGCCCTGTGGGGATGAGCATTCCGCTCTGACGGAACCCCATGGGTTGCCCACCGCGTGTGGGCGAGGCCCAGGTTACCCTGAAATTTTTCATTGTCTGCAATCTCTTTTCTGAGCTCCTCCACCTTACCTTTCTTACGTGCAACCTCAACTTTCCCTTCGTTCCAGATGGCAATACCTGCCGAGTCGTAGCCCCTGTATTCAAGCCTTTTCAAGGCTTCTATCAAAATGCGCGAGGCTTCACCGGGCCCCATATAGCCCACTATGCCGCACACTATTTCTTCTTCCTCCATACCGTGTTCATTTCTTTAACGCACTCATGGACCTTGCTGTCTTTCCTGATAAGTGTTTTGAATAGTATCTTTGTATATGGGTCTACCCTGGCGCCTTCTTCGATCTCTGCACCTTCCATGAAGACAAAACCTTCAACGTTCACTCTGTTGTGGATAACTGAGTCCCGTATGAATGAGTTCGGCCCGATTGATACACCCTCTCCTATCCATGTCTTCCCTGAGATATGGGTATCTGGATAGATGATCGTGTCCCTGCCAATGACAACCCCTTCCTCAATGTAAACGTTCCTGTCAAGGAGTGCTACACCATTTTTCATGTGGTCGTCGAGAATCCTGTCCCTCATAATAATGTTCGCATCAAGGAGTTCCTTTTTTGAATTGATGCCAAGTACGTCAGAAGACTTCTCGTGATGGTACCCTTTTACGTCAATCCCTCTCTTATGCAGTATCTTATAGATGTCGGTAAGGTAGTATTCGCCCTTCCTGTTATCTGCTTTAATCTCTTTCAAGAGAGGAAAGAGATGGCTGGGAATTGCACATATACCGGTGTTGATCCGTTTTATCTTTTTCTCTGAGGGGCGTGCATCGACATCTTCAACAATCTTTTCAATGCAGTCCTTTTTCATGATGACCCGCCCATAACCAGTGGGATTCATCACATCAGTTGTCATGAATGTAACAGTTCCTGCCTTCTGAAAAAAGTTGAGAAAGCCTTTTAGGGTTGATGACTCAATAAGAGGTACATCTCCGTAAAGAACAAGGACATCATGCCCCTTTACAGGCTTTTCAGCTGACAGCACAGCATGGGCAGTACCTTTCTGACCCCTTTGAATGGCGGTAACAATGTCAAGGTCTTTTATATACTCCCTGACCTTTTCCTTTCCATATCCGAGTACAACTACGGTATTTATTGGTGAAAGCTCCTGTGCTCGTTCAACAACATATCCTACCATGGGCTTGCCCATAATCTCGTGCATAACCTTTGGCTTGCTGGAAAGCATACGCTCTCCCTTGCCAGCAGCAAGGATAACAACGCTAAGCTGTCTCATGAGGAGCCTCCTTTTTTCCAAATACTTTTGCAATAAGGATGCCCAGCTCAAATAGCCCCCAGAGGGGGAGGGCCACAAGGACCATACTTACCACATCAGGGGGGGTAATGATGGCACTTATAATGAACACAGAAAGGATTGCATACCTCCTCTTTTTTGCCAGCATTCTCGCATTAATGATGCCTGCCCTGGAAAGATAAAACGCAACAAGGGGAAGCTCAAAAATAAGTCCAAAGATTATGAGGAGTTTCAGCGTGAGGCTCATATAACTTTTCAAATCCGGCATAGGAATGACAAAGTCCTGAGCATAGCTGACAAAAAAATGATAGATGTTCGGCATGACAATAAAGTAGCAGAACAGGGCGCCAAGGATAAAACACAGGCTTCCAGAAAAGATGAAGGGATATACGTATTTCTTTTCGTTTTCATAGAGTCCCGGTGCAACAAACATCCAAAACTCATACAGGATAACAGGTGCTGCAACAAAAAGGGCCGCAACGATTGATATCTTAAAGTAGGTGATAAAGGCTTCTGTTATTCCAGTAAAGATAAATGAACTCTGGGCAGGCATAACCCTGACAAAAGGCTGCATCAAAAAATAGAAAAGTCGTTCCTTGAAATAATAAGTTAGAATGAAGGCTATTGCTACAGCTATAATACAGACAACTAACCTATCCCGCAGCTCCTTTAGGTGGGAAAAAAATGGCTGTTTCTCATCTGTCATGTCGGTTTATTGTCATTGCCTGATCTGGAGTGTAGTGCTTCAGGTTGTTTTGCCTCTTCCAGAATCTTTTCTTCTACCCTGGCTCCTTCCTCTGTATCGGTTGTTTTTACTTCCTCTTCTTTCATGACCTCCTGCTCGAAGGTCTCTTTCACATCGTCTGCCATCCGGCGAAATTCTTTAAAAGCCTTTCCCAGTGTCCTTGCAAGTTCTGGAAGTTTTGTTGGGCCCACAACAAGAAGCGCCACAACAAGAATGATTATCATTTCCGGAAGTCCGATACCAAACATACAAGGTAAAATTATCACAAAACGTCATGCAGATAAAGGGAAATTGTGAATTTGCACAATACCGCTTGACAATACAGGAATGTTTATAGTATTTTTTATCATGTAATAATTATTCTAAATTGAAAGGTCAATGAAAAAATATAAAAACTTGTGCCTGAAGCTTACACCGCAAAGGCTTGCTATTCTTGAGTACCTTGAAGGTAATACAGACCACCCTTCGGCCTCCGACATCTATAATGCAGTGTGTAAGAGGTTTCCCACTATGTCCTTCGCCACAGTCTACAATACTCTGAAGGCACTGAAAGGAAAAGCAAGCATACAGGAATTAACCATAGATCCGGACAAGAAACGGTTCGATCCTAATACCGTGCATCATCATCACCTCATCTGCACTGAGTGCAGAAAGATCATTGATATAGAAACCGAGTTTGAGCTTGACCTTCCTGAATTACAAAAACATGGATTCGAAATAACAGGAAATCATATCGATTTTTATGGGGTCTGCCCTGAATGTGCCGGTCTGGCATTGCAGGAGTATGGGGGACAACTCCATTGATAACCGGAAAGGCGACAAACCCCGGTGGAATTGTAATAAAAAAATAAAGGAGGTTTACCATGGCAGAAAGAATGGAGGTTTACAAATGTGATGTATGCGGAAACATAGTGGAGGTTCTTGTAGGCGGCAAAGGTCAACTCGTCTGCTGCAATCAGCCTATGAACAAAATGACGGAGAATACAGTAGACGCAGCCAAGGAAAAACATGTCCCGGTTATTGAAAAGGTAGCAAACGGCTTCAAGGTGAAGGTCGGCAGCGTAGCCCATCCAATGGAGGAAAAACACTACATTCAGTTCATTGAACTCATTGTTGATGGGAAGATTTACCGTCAGTTCCTGTCACCAGGACAGGCTCCGGAGGCAGTATTTGAGATAACAGGAGACAAAGCAATAGCACGTGAATACTGCAACCTCCATGGACTGTGGAAGGCCTAAAACCCGTTACGCTTACGCGTTACGGGTTACCAGTTAAAAAGGAGGATAACAAAATGGCATCTTTGAAAGGTACTAAAACAGAACACAACCTGCTCGCTTCTTTTGCAGGCGAATCACAGGCACGAAACAGATACAGCTACTTTTCTTCCCAGGCAAAGAAAGAAGGGTTCGAGCAAATATCCTGGATCTTTGCCGACACAGCAGACAACGAAAAGGAACATGCCAAAAGATTCTTTAAATTCCTGGAAGGCGGCATGGTTGAAATCACTTCTGCTTACCCTGCTGGGGTTATCGGGACTACAGCGGAAAACCTTGCAGAGGCAGCTGATGGGGAAAATCTGGAATGGTCAACCCTGTATCCAGAATTTGCAAAGGTAGCGGATGAGGAAGGCTTTCCTGAAATAGCAAGGGTCTGGCGGGAGATAGCAAAAGCAGAGGTTGGTCATGAAACGCGTTATCGGAAACTCCTTGCCAACCTGAAAGAGGGGAAAGTCTTTAAAAAGGATGTACCAGTAAAATGGAGATGCAGAAACTGCGGATACATCAGCGAAGGAACGGCAGCACCAGACAGATGCCCTGCGTGCGACCATGAACTGGCGTATCAGGAGCTACTCGCTGAAAACTACTAGTATCCCGTCTTCATTATGACTGTTATCAGCATTTAACCGTCATGCCGGGTTTTCCTGAGCAGAGCGTCGAGAAGCAATGAAGCTGGGCTTTTTTCATATTCAAAAACTCCGAAGCTGAACTTGAGCGAGTGGAGTCGCTGGAAATGAACGACATTGCTTGCAGGAATACCCGGAATGATGGTTATCCTAACAAATTTCCAATCAAAAAGTAATTACTTCGTAACCGTCTTTGAGATATTTTGCCATGGATGGGTGTCCCAACATGTCATCCAGCAATACAAGGCCCATCGTTCTGGCATTTTCTACGGTATCCATCTTGGTTGCACACGCCTTGCACACACCGTCAATGAGATTTTCCGCCCGTGCCTGTTTGAATGGCACGCTGAGAGGGTTCCCTTCCGCCGCAAGATCTGGGATGAGCTTAGTGGCAGCTCCCTCTATGACTACCCTAACTTCAAAACCCTTTTCTTTCATATCCAGCGCATTGAGAAGTACATGGACAAAACACATGGGTTCACCATTAAATGCGAAAAGAACAACTTTTTTCATAATATTTCCTCCCTATCCTCCTATCTTTTTATTGAAAATTTTTACAGTATCTACAGCGCTACCATTATCCATGTACCTTTTGCACCTCTGGCTCACCGAAGAAGCGATTTGTGAGACGAACATACCATGCTGCGGATTGAACCTGAATAATGTATGCAATCGCTATAACTAGTGCTGCATCTGATGCAGCGGGGCCAAAGGCATTCATTGCGATGGCAAGTGCAATAGAGAGATTTCGCATCACCGTTCCATACAGCAGGGCTATTGCATCACCCCGGGGAAGCAACATCTTTCCCACCACTGTGCTGAGGAAATAATTGAACCCATAGAGAAGAAGGAGGGGCAAAAGGATATACAAGAGAACAGCGGGCAATTGGGCTATTGCCTCTGCCTTAAGCGCTATTGCCACAAAGACTATACCCAGCACTCCCAGCGTAGACATGGGTGGAAAACGGGGGCTCCACGTTTCCTGAAATGCCTTCTGACCGAATCGCCTCACTAAAGAAATCTGCGTAATATAACCTGCCACCATGGGAAGGAAGACAATGAACACTATTTGCTTCATAACATTTGCTATATCAACACTGATATGCGCTGCCATGAGAGCCTGTACATAAAAGGGGGTGGCCAGCGATCCCAGGATTAGTCCTGCAACCGTCATTTTCACCGCAGCCTCCAGGTTGCCTTTTGCAAAACCTGTCCAGGAAATTGTCATCCCGCTCGTTGGCACGAGAGCAGCCAGCAGAAGACCCAAAGCCATGAATGGCCGGTGAGGAAAAAATACAAGCCCTATTCCGAAGGCAACAAAGGGGATTACCGCAAAATTAATTATCTGGGTCAATACCTGTGCCCTCATATCTCCCCCCTCAAGGACCTTTCTAATTCTAAGGACAACCATCATGGGATAAATCATAAGAAAGGTAAAGGGAATGATAAGATTCTGCAGAAACCCCACCTTAAAGAAAAATCCTGCTATAAAACCCAACAACATCATTGAAGGGATTGCAACAACGAGGTTCTTATTTATTGATGCCAGAATTTTCCACATAAAGCAGGAAAACTCAGCCTTGTTTCATCTTTTTCAGTGCTACATTGGCACCCACAAGGATCGGGTCCCACACTGTGGCAAATGGTGGAGCATAACCAAGATCGAGACGGGCCACATCATCAATGGTCATGCGACCATAAAGGCATGCTGCAAGCGTATCAATCCGGTGTGCCACTCCTTCCTGGCCAACCATCTGCGTTCCCAGAAGCCTTCCGGTTCCCTCCTCCACAATGTAAAGCACTGTCATCTTCTTCCCCGCGGGATACGCTTTGCTTCTTGACCAGCCCTGAATAGCCGAAGTAAAGAATTTAAGCCCTTCACGTTTGGTGTCAATCGATGATAATCCGGTCCTGGCAACTTCAAGGTCAAAGATCTTGGTCACTGCTGTACCCACAATACCATCAAATTTTTTGTTAAGCCCGGCTGCATTCTCTCCTGCCAGCCTCCCCTGCTTGTTTGCAGTTGTCCCTAGGGCAATGTATGCCTTCTTGCCGGTCACAAGATGCATAGCCTCTGCACAATCACCGGCCGCAAAAACACCGGGTACGTTTGTTTGCATATATTCATCAACCTGGATTGCGCCCGCAACGCCAAGCGCTATTCCTGCTTTTTTTGCAAGGTCTGAGTTCGGACGTGCACCGATAGCCAGAAGAACAAAGTCTGCATCGAACTCGCCTTTATCAGTAATAACCCTTTCCACCTTGCCTTTCAGGCCCTTGAAGCCTTCCACAGATGTCCCTTTGTAGAGCTTCACGCCTTCAGCCAGCAATTTCTCTTCTACAATAGACGTAATCTCCCCATCCATTGTGCCGAGCACACGGTCCGTTTTCTCAACAACCGATACCTCGAGACCACGCTTTCGGAGCGATTCACACATCTCCATTCCAATATACCCGCCCCCTACTACAACTGCCTTCATAGGTCGCTTCTCATTACCGAAACGATTTACATATAGACATTCCGGGGAACCAACACACACTTCAAAAGCACCCCAATCGTCGATGAATTTCTTTATAGCAATGCCGTCTAAGAGAGTACGGATGGTAAACACATGATCAAGATCAATGCCGGGAAGGGGAGGCCTGATGGGAAGTCCGCCAGTTGTAATTACAAGTTTATCATAATCAAGGACAAAGGTTTCGTTTTTTTCCAGATTCCTTACATGAACCTGCTTCTTTTCGAGATCTATGTCTGAGACTTCGTGACGCGTTCTCACATCAATCCCTCGTTCTTCTATTGCTACTTTGGGGGTAAGGGAAATAAGCTGATTGAAATCCTTCACCTCATCAGATACGTAATACGGGAGGCTACATGATCCGTATGAAATAAAAAAGTCCTTTTCAAGGACGATAGCCTCTGCTTCCGGTTTTAGTCGCCTGTAGCTGCTTGCTGCGCTCATACCGGCAGCAACACCGCCGATTACTACTAATCTCTCTTTGCTCATCTATCTACCCTCCAATGTGATATGTTGTACAAAGATTCCTTTCCACTATTAATAAATTTTTCATATAACCTATGTCGAAGCACTATTGGCAGATTCCAGGAAACGATATGCCACATACAATTTGAACTATACACTACAGCTTCTTCTTCTCAATTCCCCAGAACATTATGATTACAAGAATCCACAATATCAGAATGACTACCCAGTGATTAACGCCGAAAATCTGTGGCAGGGTAATCTTTCCATAGTTCCCCCAGGTGAGAACTGTTCGTTTCATAAAGGGAAAAGCCTCGGCGTAGATGGCAGCGCCTGCAAGCATCCCGAGAAGTCCCCATACTACGTCCCATCTCCCCTCTCCGAGTGCACCTACTGCTGTGCCAGGACAATATCCAAAAAGCCCCCAGCCAATACCAAACAGGAGGCCCCCTACAATATTTCCACCCAGAATGGTTGTTTTTATTGAGAGCTTTGCAATGCCCAGGTCTTTCAGGATGTATACACCCACCATTGCGATGAGAATGGAGGAGAGCATAAACTTGACTATAGTCAGATCGATGAGCCGCAGGGCACCTATCTGTTTGTCATAGCGGATGACCCTGCCTTTCTGCAGGAGGAAACCAAAGATAATGCCTGTTATTAATCCATAGACAAGCTCACTCATTTTTTATCACCTCCTGCATAGACAATATTAGCGACAATAAGACCACCGATAAAAAAACAGATCAATGCAACATAACCGCTGACTGCCAGCTGGAGCGAACCGCTCAGCCCATGACCGCTCGGTCACCCGTCAGCCAGGCGGGCTCCGAACATAGCTATGGCACCACCAATAAAGGCAACAACACCCCTTTTTGCCATACCCGGACCAAAGCGGGACTCCCACATAGTAGGCACTGCCTGTACTCGAAAACTTTTTGACGTAGTAGAGGCAATAAGGGATCCAAAAAATATCCCTATGACAAAGAGAAACTGCCAGTCAATTTTGGGCAACTCTTTCTTGAAGTATTCAAGGGCTGCTACGTGTTCAGGATTAAATGTCCTTTCAACATAGCCTGCTGCCCGGACAAATGTTGTTGAGGCGCCAATGTATTTACCGGTGAACCATACGGAAAATACAAGGAGCAATCCTGTAAGGGCACCAGCCAGGTAAGGATTCCACCCTTTTGGTTCAGAATTCTTTTCAGTCATAACCTTGCCTCCTTTCTTGTGTTATGAGCCTTTAAATTTCAGATGTGCATACAATATAGGGTTATTACCAGCATTTATCAAGACACCACGGCTATTTTCCTCTACAGACTTCATTCAATTTCCATTGCCCAGCAGTGAACTGGCAACGGTCAACAGTATATGAAGCAGGCTATAGACTATGGCAAAGACGTAAAAAAAGAAGTAATAAACAAATCAATTGGCTCTTTTAAATTAAGTAAAATGATGATCTTTCTTTCATCTTTTCACTTTGAACTTTTAACTTTTCACTGTTATCAGCTCATTCTCATCACTTGACCCTGTCTATTTATTGCCATTATAATAGGGGATACTAAACAGGAGGAGGTAGCCATATGGAGACAGTTATTCTGTTCGGGAGCCCTCATAGGGATGGCAACACCATCCAGATTGTGAACGCCCTGTCCGATGGCCTGAAGCAAAAAGGCTACAATGTGCGGATGCTCTATCTCAATGACCTGAACATAAGACCCTGTCAGGGTTGTTATGCATGCATTCCAAAGGGAACCTGCAAAATCAACGACGATATGAAAGACATCAGGAAATACATGATAGACTCAGACCTCATTGTCTATGCCACGCCAGTCTATTGGTATGGCCCATCCGGCCAGCTAAAGCTCGCCATGGATAGAGGTATCTCATTTCTGGACAATGAATACAGTTCTCGACTGAAGGGCAAAAAGGTTGTCACCTTGATGACATGTGCTGAAGATAATACTGATACATTCCAGCCTGCCCTAGACATGTTCAAGAAGACTTTCGACCTTCTGGGACTGGAGTATGCAGGAAGCGTAGAAGCGCCCGGTTGCGTTTTAGGAAAAAAAATTAAGAAGGAATTCATCCAGAAAGTGAAGAAACTTGCAAAGGCAATCTAATGAGCAAGAACGGCCATTATTATTTTACATCGAAAAAAGTTGGGAAGGCTATCTGGGACTACAGGATGCTGCAAGAAGGGGATAAAGTCCTCGTAGCTGTGTCAGGTGGTAAGGATAGCATCTCTCTTGTGAAAATCATGAAGGACCGAACAAAGTTCGTACCCATCAAGTATGATGTTATGGCATGTTTTGTTGACATGGGTTTCAAATGGGTGAACAAGGATATCCTTATCAGATATTTCGAAGAAGAATCGATTCCCTTTGTGATTGCACACCCACCTGAATCATGGAAGGGAGATGAAGAATCATTTGGCTGTTTTTGGTGCAGTTGGAACAAAAGGAAGGCCCTCTTTGATACTGCTCATAATCTGGGATGCACAAAGATTGCCTTTGCCCATCACATGGATGATATTATCGAGACCATGCTCCTCAATCTCTTCTTCCAGGGGGAGATAGGCACCATGCAGCCTTTTCAGGATATGTTTGAAGGGGAGCTTGCGATTATTCGTCCCCTGGCCTACGTTGAAGAAAAAGAACTTCTTAAGCTCTCTCGGCAAATGAACCTGCCAATCATAGCCTCTGCATGTCCTCACAGCAAAACCTCTAAACGATACCTTCTCAAGGGCATGATTGCCGAATTAAAGAAGCACAACAGAAATGTGAAAAAAAACATATTTCGCAGCCTTCAGCGTGTTAGAGAAGAATACCTGCTTGGCCCACAAAAAAACCTTCAAAAGTTTAATGAGTGATAAGGCAGGATTAAAGGATTGGAGAGATAAGGATTAATAAACCTGTAAATGACTAAACTGCAGAAAATAAGGATCGGTTCTTTTGTCATGTACCTGCTTTCCGACACTGTAAACCCCTCTCAGTTTCTTGACAAATTCCTGCGCACCGGAAATCAGGCGAATAAGGGGAGAGGTGGCCTGAAGCTCATCTCCATAAACGACGAGCTCTTTGTATGCAGGAAGTATTTGCATGGAGGCGTTGGGAGAGCGGTAACAAAAGATCTTTTCTTATCCGAGAAAAGGGCCCTCAATGAAATACAAATTATGATCTACCTCAAAGAAAATCATTTTCCCGTAGTGGAGCCCGTAGGTATTCTCATTGGAGAAGATTTTCCCTTTAGAAAACCCCACATCATAACCAGATTTGAGGACAACACAGGCGAGTTGCTGGAATTTATTAAGGTGTCGAGCCGCAAAAAAAGGCTGAGGGCTATACGAGATCTAGCCAGATACATGTGGCACCTTGAACGGCTTGGCATCTTTCATCCTGATCTCCATCTGCGCAATGTGCTGGTAAAAAAAAATGGGAGGCTCATCTTCCTCGACTTCGATAAAGCTTCCAAAAGAACCATTTCAAAAAAGAATGTTGAGACAATGATATGGAGGCTCAACAGGTTTGCTGAAAAATGGGAGATCAAAGGTTATTTCCGCATCAGCATTTTGGAGAGATTACTTTTTATCCGGACATATTCAAAATTGTCTGGTTATAACCTTGAGGAGGAAATGGCAAAAAAACTCGTTACCAAAAAACTGCTGTCCCGGGCAGGTTGGTTTGCAGAATCCATTCTCTACGGGAAGAACTGATGGCAGGGAAAGCTCCAAACGTCAGGCTAAGCACTGAGAACCAGGAACTCATAACTAATAACCGGCAAATGCTAACATACCTATGGTTTGTCGCGCCCCCACCTTCGATGAACCCAGAACCATTCATCAGGATTTTCAATTATTATTGACTCCAGGAATGCATTGATCTTCCTGGTATTCTGCCGGATCAATTCCTCAATTTTACCCTTTCTTTCCATCTCAATGGGCTCGTTACACCTGATGACATACCTGAGAAAACCCTTGCGGATAAAGTATACAGGCATGACCGGCGTGCCGGTCTTCATGGCAATCATAGTAATCCCTTTATTTGTAGGCACTGATTCACCGAAGAAGTCTACATATACACCCTTTGACCGCTTCTCTCTCTGATCACCGAGGATAGCAATGATCTTGTTTTCCCTGAGAAACCTCATTACATCCCTACTCGTATTCACATTTGGGATTACAGTAAGTCCGGTAGATGCCCGCATATGATTCATAAATCTATCGATTAGCCTGTGGCGTTTTAAGGGACGGGCAAGGACAACGACCGGATTTTGGAAGAACGACGACGCGATTCCCATAATCTCCCAGTTTGCATAATGAAAAACCAGGGCAATCACGCCTTTGTTTAATGCAAGAGCCCTATCCATATAATCGCGGTGCTCAATTGAAAACCGCTTTTCATAGTCCTTTGTTGGGATATAAGGCAGGAGGAGGGCTTCTACAAAATTGATTCCCAGTTTCTCGAAAGATCTTAGCGCTATTTCGCTGGCTTCCCGCTCTGTGTAATGCTTGAAAGCGCGGAGAATATTTGATATGGCTACATTTCTTCTTTTTTTAAGAATTTTAAAAGCAACCCTTCCAAAAAAAGCGCCTGTACCTTGCTGATAATTCTCTGGAAGAATACGGAGAGATAGCTGAAAGACTTTGATCGTTAGAATAAGGAGTAAATCTATAAGCACACGGAAACTATTCTATATCTATAGAAATTGCTTCATCTATGAGCATAACCGGGATGTCGTCTTTGATAGGGTACATAAGCTTACAGGCATCACAGATAAGGCCATCCTGGGCATTGGTTAGCCTTATATCACCCTTACATTTTGGACAACAAAGTATATCAAGCAATTCCTTACTGATTGGCATAAATAAGTCCCCCCCTATCCAGTAACGTCCTGATTGTCCCTGTTCATGGCTGACTCAAGTATGTCGCCGAGAGTTGAAAAGGCTCCTTCTTCCTGGTGAGCTACTTTTTCCTCTGTCTTTTCCTCTGATTTCCTCAAGGCTTTGATACTGAGACCAATCCTCTTATCTTTCTCGTCAATATTGAGGATTACTACCTGAACAGAATCATCGACTTTGTATATTTCGGATAGATTTTTCCCCTGGAGATCATCCATTTCAGACAGGTGGATTAAGCCCTCAATACCTTCTTCAATTTCTACAAACACACCGAAGTCAGTGATACTCGTTATAAACCCGTCAATAATATCCCCAATGTGATACTTTGTAGAAATACCCTTCCATGGGTCATCTTTCAATCGTTTCAGACTCAGGGAAAACTTCTTTTGTGTTTTGTCAACAGTTAACACAAGCGCCTCAACATAAGTTCCCTTCTTGTAAACATCGGAAATGGCTTTTTTACGTCTCGAATAGGAAACCTCTGACATGTGTATCAATCCGTCAATGCCGTTCCCGATACCCACAAACATACCAAACTCAGTGAGATTTTTTACTTTTCCTTTCAGTATGGTGCCGGGAGGATATAGTTTTTCCATCTCGTCCCACGGGTCAGGGAGGAGCTGTTTCATTCCGAGGGATATTCTTTTTCTTTCCTGGTCTATATTCAAGACAACAAGTTCGATCCAGTCCCCTTTATTTACGATCTTGTGGGGGTTTTTCAACCTTCGGTCCCAACTCATCTCCGTAATATGGAGCAGGCCCTCCACACCCTGTTCGAGCTCCACAAAGACACCGTATTCAACAACACCAACTACCTTTCCCTTCACTTTAGATTGGAGGGGATATCTTTCCTCTATCTTCAACCACGGATCTGACTTCAACTGTTTCATGCTAACAGAGATTCTTTCTTTCTCAAGATCAATATCTATAATTTTTACCTTGACTTCGTCTCCAACTCTCAGATATTCCTTTGGGTGGGTTATCCTTCCCCATGTTATCTCGTTCAGGTACAGGAATCCGTCAACGCCGCCGAGATCAACAAAGGCGCCATAATCGGTGATGTTCCTGATAAATCCATAAACAACCTGGTCCTTCTTGACGTTTTTCCAGAACTCCTGCTTTCTCTTCTCTTTTTCCTCTTCCATGAGGATTCTTCTGGAGATAATGACGTTGCCTTTGCGTTTGTTTGATTTGATAACTTTAAACTTGAGATGCCTACCCACAAAAGATGCCGGATTCTTAACCGGTTTCACATCGACCTGTGAAATGGGGAGAAAAGCATTCACACCGATATCGACAAGAAAACCGCCTTTAACTTCAGAGACAATATCACCTTCCACCGGAGTACCATCTTCCAGCGATTTTTCTATATTTTGCCATGCCCTGATCGTATCTACCCTTTGCTTGGAAAGAATGAGAAGACCGAATTCCCTTTCCCTCCCCACAACCATTACTTCTACTTCATCCCCCTCATTTACAGTTGATTCACCAGCTTTATTGGTAAACTCACTCAAAGAGACCTTCCCTTCAGATTTCAGGCCTACATCAACAATTACAGTATCTCCATTTATGTTGATGACCTTTCCTGTGAAGATGTTCCCTTCCTGGGGACTCCTCATGGAGGTTTCGTAAAGCTCCTGCATTTCCTCCTGTGTATTCTCTTTGTGCACTGAGTTGTCACCGGTATCGACCATGCCGTCCCCCTAAAGATTTTTTACACGCCTATCCACAAGATCTATAATAAAATCAGGGGTTGAGGAACCCCCTATGAGGCCAACTTTTCGAGCACCTCTAAACCAATCAGATTTAAGATCTTTGTCCGTTTCTATGTGATACGTTTTTGGCTGAACTTTTTTTGCTATCTTGTAAAGCTTTGTGGTGTTTGAGCTATTCTTCCCACCTATAACAAGCATCACATCAACCAACCCAGCAAGCTTGACAGCCTCCTGCTGCCTGACCTGGGTACTCCTGCATATTGTGTCATACACCCTAATCTCTTCTGCACCGTCTAAAAGCCCGGTGACAACGCTTGTAAAAGTCTCCCGATCAAGCGTTGTCTGACTAACAGCCCCAATCTTCCGGGCATCTATCCGGCAGGATTCTTGCAATACAATACCATCATTATCCAAATAACTCAACACACTTTTCACTTCAGCGTGGTTCTTGTCTCCAATGATTACAACCTGATAGCCATGTTTTTTCAAATACATAGCCCGTTTTCTCACCCTTTTCACAAAAGGGCATGTTACATCAATGCTTTCCATGCCCCTTTTTTGTATATACTCTTCTTCTTCTTTCTTTATGCCATGGGTTCTAAAGACGACCGTCCCATCGCTAATATCCGTGACATCATCCACAGGGATTACGCCTTTTTCCTTCAACATTGATACTATCTGGGGGTTGTGAATGATAGGGCCAAGAGTATATATGGCATGGCTCTTTCTTTCAATCTCTTTCATTACCCTGTCGATAGCCCTTTTCACCCCAAAACAAAAACTCGAGTGTTCGCTTTTCACTGTTTCCATTTTTCACCGATAGTATAGATGTGTTTATAAAGTTCCTCCACGACTCCCTTTACATCAAGGCCTGATGTGTCCACATGAATAGCTCCTTCAGGGATGATGAGAGGCGCCAGGTTCCGCTCAGTATCATTTTTATCCCGCCTTTCCATATCTTCCCTCACAGATGCAATATCAACCTTGGTACCTTTTGAAAAAAGTTCTGCATGGCGCCTTTTCGCCCGTTCTTCTGGATTGGCATCAAGGTAGAATTTCACATGGGCATCTGGGAACACAACGCTTCCTGTATCACGTCCTTCAACAACAATGCCTCCAGCTTTTCCAAGCTCACGCTGCACTATGTAAAGATGTTCCCTAACCGTCTTGTTCTGTGAGAGTTTTGACGCGAGCATAGATATATCAGGTTCTCGAATCTTTTTTGATATGTCTTCACCATCCAGGTAGACCCTGGCTTCATTTTCAAATTCAAACTTAAGATCCAGGTTGGTGAGCCATTCTTTCAGGTTATCGATTTTCTCCATTTGGTCATCGCTGTTTGCTTGCTGCTGGCCGCTGGCCGCTGACTTCCGTTTCTCGAACGCCCACGCCACCCCACGGTACATTGCACCTGTATCTATGTAAGTATAGTGCAGACTGGTAGCAATCATCTTTGCCACAGTGCTCTTCCCGGCACCACTGGGTCCATCTATGGTTATAATCAAATTATTCGGTATCATGCTTGGCACACATTCGATAGAGAATATTACCCTTATACAAGCAGAAGTTGTGAGGCCAAGAAGGTGAAAAGATGAATTTTGAACTTTAGCTTCTTAACTTCTCAACCTCTGCCCTTTTCTATTAAAGTATCCTCTTCAACACCTCAACAAATACAATGTTCTCGTCCATAGTACCTATACCGACCCTGATGTATTCATCAAGATTATATGACCCCATCCATCGCACGAGAATCTTTTCTTCATAAAGCCGTTTTGTGACAGACTCAGCAGTTGATCCAATCTTTACGAGAATATAATTTGCCTCAGTAGGGATGAATTCAACGGACAGGGCTTTCAGGGCTTTATAGAGAAATTTCTTGCCTTTCCTGTTATTATTGAGGACTTTTTTGAGGTACTTCTGGTCCATCAAAGCTGCCTTTGCAGCACTAATAGCCATCACATTGACACTAAAAGGCTGCTTCGTACGATCCAGGAAGGAGATTACCGATTTCTCCCCAACCCCATACCCGATTCTGAGACCAGCTAAACCATAAGCCTTGGAGAAAGTCCTGAGGATGATGACGGGATAATCGTTGATACAAGAAAAACTGTCAGGAAATGCTCTGCTCTCAACAAATTCACCGTATGCTTCATCGACAACTACAAGAACATCAGTGGGCAGGTTTTTCAAAAAGTCTGTAAACTTTTCACCGTTAAAGATTGTACCTGTTGGATTGTTGGGATTGTTGAGAAAAACAACCCTTGTATGATCATCAATACAATCCCTCACAACTCCGAGGTCTACTTTCATCTTTACTAAGGGAGCCTTTACAGTCTCGTATCCGTATATCTTGGACGCAATTTCATAAAAGGCAAAGGAGGGCTCTGAAATAACAACCTTGTTTTTTGTGCCATGTTTCATGGCCTTTAAAGACAGTTCTATGATCTCGTTAGAGCCGTTTCCGATTAAGACATTCTCAGGTTCCTTGCCATAATGCTTGCTTATAGCATCTTTCAACTCAGACTCATTGCCAGGGTACCTGTTTACGCAAAAAAGTTCATCCATCATGCGTGAAATGGCTTCAGGGGACGGAGGATAAGGATTTTCATTGGATGACAGACGGACCCATCCATCTTCAGAGCCATACATGGCAGCCTTCGGATAGTACGGTATCTTTTTTATATATTCCTGAACAGAGAGCTTCATGCCCTCTCTCTTAAGACTCTTTTAACAAAATCAAGGGCATTCTGCTGCATCTTATAAAAATCCTCAGCCATAAGACCTGCGCCAACAACAACCTTGCGAGCTTCTTCTTCTGTGACAAGATCAGATGGACTGTGGGAATCAGTATTAAAAATAAGGGAGGCACCAATCTGTTTGGCCAGCAAACCAACCCTGCCATTACCCAAAGAATGCCCCCTTCTTCCGCTTATTTCAAGAAGAACGCCTTTCTCCTTTGCCAGGGCAACATCTGCTTCAGAGATGATTCCCGGGTGGGCAAGGATATCAGCTCCTCCTTCAATGGCCTCCCGGTTTGTGCCTTCCTGAACAGGCTCTACAATTGTCTCTCCATGGACCACAACATAGAATATACCCAGTTTCCTTGCAAAGGCGATCATCTCTTTGATCATACCTTTTGGAACATGGGTAATCTCAACGCCCGGCAGAATGGTTATCCCTTCATAGAATTCCATCTTCGTGCTGAGCTTCACCATGGCAGAAACAATGTGTTCTATGTTCGTTATATCCACATGGTCTGATATGCCTATAATCCTGTATCCCTTAACTTTTGCCCTCCTCACCAGTTCAGAGGGAATAAGTTCTCCGTCACTTAAGATTGAGTGCGTATGAAGATCTATCATGGCTACATTTTATACTTTCCAAAGTCGTCTGTTGAAAGATTTTCAAGAATATCTTCCCACTCGTTTGTATCCGTTACCACCTTGCCACTTTTCTGAGAAAGATCTATTTTTGCTGCTCTTTTTATGACACCCTCATCAACAAAGATTGATGCCCCTGTTCGGAGAGCTATAGCAATAGCGTCGCTCGGTCGGGAGTCAATTACGATTCTCTTTTTGTTGACTTCCATGTGAAGCAATGCATAATAGGTATTATCCTTCAGGTCATTGACCTCGATCTTGATTACTTTTGCCCCCAGTTCATCGAGGATGTTTTTCAAAAGATCATGGGTCATGGGCCTTGGAGTCTGTATGTTCTCAATTGCCGTTGCTATGCTCGAGGCCTCCAGAAGACCTATCCAGATAGGAAGGACATCCTTCTCTTCCATGTCCTTGAGGATAACTATGGGGGTGTTGGTAAAAGGGTCAACGGTTATTCCGGCAACCTTCATCTCTTTTAACATGTATGACCTCCTATTGGTTTACGAACCTCTCCCTTCAGAGAATTTGCATAACCTTTTACTATTTCAACATCAATGAAGCCCCCAAGCATGCCTGAAGACCCTTTGAAATTAACGATTTTGTTTGTCCTTGTCCTTCCTGTGACTTCCTCTTTAGAATTTTTGCTCCAGTCCTCCACCAGTACCTCTGTTATTTTCCCTTCCATGGCTCTGTTATGTTCGAGGGTAATAGCTTTTTGAATTTTCTGGAGATGGGCAAGTCTTTCAAGGGCTATCTCCCTTGGTATTGATCCCGGCAGGGTTGCTGCCACAGTATTCTTACGTGGTGAATAGGCAAACGAAAAAAGGCCATCGAACCTGATGTCTTCAACCAGATTCAGGGTTCCGGCAAAGTCTTCCTCACTTTCCCCCGGGAAACCAACAATGCAGTCAGCAGTGATTGCAATGTCCCTGCATCTCTCTCTGAGAAGCGAGATTTTTTTCCGATATTCTTCTATTGTGTATCCTCTGTTCATTAGCTTTAAAATCCTGTCAGAACCCGCTTGAAACGGCAGGTGGATCGACTCGCAGAGTTTGCTCAGACTACCAAAACATTCAATCAGTTCCAATGACATGTCTTTTGGATGGGATGTTATAAATCGAATCCTTTCGATGCTGTCTATATCATTAATACATCTCAAAAGATCTGGAAACGGAAGGTCATCCCTTGCCTTATTGTACGAGTTAACATTTTGCCCCAGAAGAGTCACTTCTTTCACGCCAAGCAGTGCGAGGTTTTCAATCTCCTGTAAAATGTCAGAACTGTTTCTGCTTACTTCGCGCCCTCTTACATAAGGTACAACACAGTAACTGCAGAAGTTGTTACACCCCTTCATTATCGTTATATATGCCTTGATCTTACCTCTCCCGGTGCCTGGTTTAATGAGGAGTGAATCTATGCATCCATTGTCAGAAAAATCGAATAGATGTCTTTCCCCGGCGATTGCACAGTCCACCGCCTCTCCTAACCTGTGAATGCTTGAAGGACCTAAACTAAAATCGATGAAGGGCAATTTCTCCCCAATGCCATCCTTCTCCTGTTGTGCAATGCAACCGGTAACGCCCAGTATAGTCCCTTTTTTTCGCTTTATTTTTCTTAAACGGCCCATGAGGCTGTAAAACTTTTGCTCAGCCTTTTCCCTAATGCAGCACGTGTTGACAATTACGATATCTGCTTTGTTCACATCCTGGATGCGTTCCATGCCTTTCGATAAAAGAAGATGGACCATCTTCTCTGTATCGTGATCATTCATCTGGCATCCGAAATTTTCAATACAGAACTTCATGTCAGTTTCAATCCATATAAAAATCGTTGCAGGTTACATGTTTCAAGTGAAACCGGTAACCTGCAACGTGCAACGTAGTTAAAGACGATATTCTGCAATAAAGTTTATTTCTTCTTTTTTGCTTTTGTCTCTTTTTTCACTTTAAACTTTGGCTCAAGCTTCTCCATTTTTTTAACAATTCCACCATATTCAAGCTCGGAGTATGGAAGCATTGCAGGACCTGCAAATCCCTGTTCCCTGATGTCTGTTGCCTTCCTTGAAACCTTAGTCCTTATGTAGTCCCAATATGGATGGTCAAAGGCATCTGCAGGTTCGGTAAGCTTACCTTTGTGTACACAGAAACCAAGGGCACAAACAACCGGTGGTCCATCAAAGAATGAGACAGGCGAGTTCATGGTGACCGGCATTAAGGGGCCGTTGTGGCTTCCTCTCATAAAACCCGCAACGAAATGACCGATGTTAAAGGGTGCAAGAGCCTCTCCTGTTGCAGGGAACGGGCCCTGGACCCTTACCAGCATGACCGGGTCATCCTTGCCTGTATATTTTCCAGCAATATTGTGGAGTCTTGTGGTACTCACAACCGCTGCTATGTCCCCAGTTTCTCTTGACCACACTGATTCTACCACATACCGCTCGTTATCCCTGAGAAGCGCTGCAATGTCATATAACTCCTCAGGAGCATTCAGTTCGATCAACCTGTCGCCTTCAGTATAGTTAACGTCCATGATAACAAACTTAAAGCCCTTTGCCATGTTGGGGGAAAGGATCAACCCAGAATTGTACATAGGGTCTGCAAACATCAGGTAAAGAGGTAGGTTATAGGCGCCCGGATCTGTTTTGTCCGCAGCGAAGAATACAAAGGGCTCATTTGGTCTTTCCTCAAATTCCATTTCCGCAACAGCAGGCCCCATACCTTTCACATTACCGGAAAAAGAATCTTTCAGAAGGTCCTGGCCAGCACCATAAAGGCCCTGATCTTTGGCAACTGCCGTACCTGCGAGGAAAGCGTCCCAGGCCAGCTTATGAAGCTTCTCATAGCCTGCGCCATGGCTATGTGCAAAAAGAATTGCCACATCATCACCGGTATGGCAAACAAAAAAGTCATTAACAAGTCCTTTGGACCCTTTTTTTAAGAAATCCTTCACCCGCTGCATAAGTTGTTCACTTGGCTTTATGTGGCCGCCTATGCTCCCAATATCCGCCTTGATAATCGATAATGTTGTTTTCATAATCCCCTCCTGAAATATTTTTGGAACCTGCTTATTGACTTAATACTCGTCACATCCAGGCCTAATGGCGTTATGGAAACGAAACCATGCTCTATGGCATAAAAATCAGAGCCCTCCATGAGTTCAAACTGTTCGCCGTTGCCGCCTATCCAGTAGTATTTTCCTCCCCGTGGGTCTGTCCGTTCAATCACTTTATCATTATATATCCTTTTTCCAAGTCTTGTCACCATAAAACCCTTCATTTTGCTGTAGGGAACATTCGGAACATTGATATTCAGGAAGGTCGATTCCAGAAAGTTGTTCTCTTTTACCACCTCAATAATTGCCTGTACAATCTTGATCGCATCTGCAAAATAAAAGTTTCTTCGTGCATTTAATGAAACAGCCAAAGAGGGTATACCAAGAAAAGCTCCCTCCTGTGCTGCCGCAACAGTCCCAGAGTAGTTCACATCCTGGCCCATGTTTGGCCCTTTGTTAATACCGGAAATAATAAGATCAGGTGCCCTTTTCAAGACTGCTTTGACTCCGAGAAACACACAATCCACGGGTGTTCCGTTTGTGGCAAACATGCCCCGGTCTACCTCCCTAATGCGCAAAGGCTTATGAAGCGTGATTGCATGCCCCACGCATGTTCTCTCCCTTTCAGGAGCAACTGTGAATACGTCGTATTTTTGGGACAGATTATTCGCAAGGAGCGTAAGCCCTTCAGAATGAATACCATCATCGTTTGTCAGCAGGATAAGCAACAGACACCTCACTATCAGCGTTCAGCCTCTGGCAAAAAAACTTCATAACACGGCAGGTTGATGAAAAAGCTACAGCTTTTTTTGCACCGATAGCCGACCGCTGTCAGCGATTAGCTCTCAGCTTTCGACTTATTGGGGAACAAAACCTACTTATGAGCCGCATTTGCTGAAAGCCAAAAATAACAAATCGGGGCGACTGGATTTGAACCAGCGACCACTTGAACCCCATTCAAGTGCGCTCCCAAACTGCGCTACGCCCCGACTTTTTAAATATTACAGTATAATCCCATAAAAGTCCAGCAATTATAATGGTT